>Ga0209455_1000187_pt1 | contig 94529 bp, 76 predicted proteins | sample AraplaCol_mCL_r2_FD_184275 | JGI IMG/M metagenome (GOLD analysis project Ga0209455, IMG submission 184275) | Arabidopsis root microbial communities from North Carolina, USA - plate scrape CL_Col_mCL_r2 (SPAdes) (version 2) | ecosystem: Host-associated > Plants > Roots > Endosphere | place: USA...
GCTGAAACAGATCCACGAGGACTTAAAGGAATTGGGGTTCGAGGGGTCTTACGACAGGGTCGCGGCGTTCGCGAGGACCTGGAGGGAGGGTCAATTCGACAGGGTCAATCCGGCCAGCAAACGAACACCGACGTGTCTCCAGGCGCTTCTCTCGTGCTTCCTGCAGCGAGATTTCGGGATAAGGCCCGAACGTCAAGGTATTTTCCTTACCGCTCGCCTGACGAAACTTGAACCGCCAGATTCGTGAACCACCGGGCGCCACCTCAACGTAGAGTCCGCCGCCGTCATAAAGCCGATACGCTTTCTGCCGGGGTTTGGCATTTCTGACCTGCATCTCGGTCAGCGGAGCAATGAGCTTTCCCATCTTGTCTCCTCGGCGCATATGCCTCGAAAACAACTTTAGACAGTATTTTGGGGGTATGGTTTTCAGGATGAGGGTATGCTGATCTGTGTCATACCCTCAAAAAAGCCAGATGCAGCTAGACAGTACAGGACGTCTGGATACAAAAAAGCCGCTGTAGCAGGGCTAGAGCGGCTTTTTTTGGATGTCTTCGGACTTGCTCGGACTACCCAATTTGAATCCTTGGCGGAGAGAGGGGGATTCGAACCCCCGATAGGCTATGAACCTATACACGCTTTCCAGGCGTGCGACTTAAACCACTCATCCATCTCTCCTGCATTTCCCGAATTTCGGGAAGCGCCGAATTATAGCAAACATTCCCAAGAGTACCAAGAATATTTAGGAGGCCTCTTTCAACTGTTCCAGGATCGCCGGGTTCTCCAGCGTCGACACGTCCTGCGTAATCGCCTCGCCCTTGGCCAGCACGCGCAGCAGGCGACGCATGATCTTGCCCGAACGGGTCTTCGGCAGGTTGTCGCCAAAGCGGATTTCCTTCGGCTTGGCGATCGGCCCGATTTCCTTGGCCACCCAGTTGCGCAGCTCCAGCGCGATCTTCTTGGCGTCTTCGCCGGTCGGACGCGCCTGCTTCAGCACCACGAAGGCGCAGATCGATTCGCCGGTGGTGTCGTCCGGCTTGCCGACCACGGCCGCCTCGGCCACCAGCGGATTGGCCACCAGCGCCGATTCGATCTCCATCGTGCCCATGCGGTGGCCCGACACGTTCAGCACGTCGTCGATACGGCCGGTGATGGTGAAGTAGCCGGTCTCCTTGTTGCGGATCGCGCCGTCGCCGGCCAGGTACATCTTGCCGCCCAACTCTTCCGGGAAGTAGCCGGCCTTGAAGCGCTCGGGGTTGTTCCAGATGGTGCGTATCATCGACGGCCACGGACGCTTGACCACCAGAATCCCGCCCTGCCCGTTCGGCACGTCATGCCCCGCCTCGTCCACGATCGCGGCCATGATGCCCGGCAGCGGCAAGGTGCAGGAACCCGGCACCATCGGCGTCGCGCCCGGCAGCGGGGTGATCATGTGGCCGCCGGTCTCGGTCTGCCAGAAGGTGTCGACGATCGGGCACTGCTCCTTGCCGACCTGGGTGTAATACCACATCCACGCTTCCGGATTGATCGGCTCGCCCACGGTACCCAGCAGGCGCAGCGAGGACAGGTCGTAGTTCTTCGGATGCACCTTGGCGTCCACGTCCGACGCCTTGATCAGCGAACGGATCGCGGTCGGCGCGGTGTAGAAGATGTTGACCTTGTGCTTGGCGATGGTTTCCCAGAAGCGGCCCGCATTCGGATAGGTCGGTATGCCTTCGAACACCACCTGGGTGGCGCCCACCGCGGTCGGGCCGTAGGTGATGTAGCTGTGGCCCGTCACCCAGCCGATGTCGGCGGTGCACCAGTACACGTCGGAAGGCTTGATGTCGAAGGCCCACTTCATGGTCAGCGCGGCCCACAGCAGGTAGCCGCCGCTGGAATGCTGCACGCCCTTGGGCGTGCCGGTCGAACCCGAGGTGTACAGGATGAACAGCGGGTGCTCGGCCTCCACCCACTCCGGCTCGCACACCGCCGGCTGGCCATCGACCAGCTCGTGCAGCCACAGGTCGCGGCCTTGCTTGAAGTTGATGTTGCCGCCGGTGCGCTTGTAGATGATGACGTCCTTGATGGTGTCGCAGCCGCCCAGCGCCAGCGCCTCGTCGACGATGGCTTTCAGCGGCAGTTGTTTGCCGCCGCGCAGTTGCTCGTCGGCGGTGATCACGGCCACCGCGCCGGCGTCGATGATGCGCTCCTGCAGCGACTTGGCGGAGAAGCCGCCGAACACCACCGAGTGGGTGGCGCCGATGCGCGCGCAGGCCTGCATCGCGGCCACGCCTTCGACCGACATCGACATGTAGATGATGACGCGGTCGCCCTTCTTGATGCCGCGCGCCTTCAGGCCGTTGGCGAATTTGCAGACCTTCTCGTGCAACTCCTTGTACGAGACGCGGGTGGTCTTGCCATCGTCCGCCTCGAAGATGATGGCGGTCTTGTCGGCGTTGCCGTTCTGCAGATTGCGGTCCAGGCAGTTGTACGACACGTTCAGCTTGCCGTCTTCAAACCACTTGTAGAACGGCGCGTTGTCCTCGTTGAGCACCTTGGTGAATGGCTGCTTCCATTCGATGTGCTCCTTGGCCAGGCGGCCCCAGAAGCCTTCGTAATCCGCCTCCGCTTCCGCGCACAGCTTGTGGTAGGCATCCATGCCCGACACCGTGGCTTGCGCTGCAAACGCCGCCGGTGGCGTGAAAATGCGGTGTTCCTGTGGACCTTGGGTGTTAGTGCTGCTCATGCTTGTCTCCAGTGTAGTGATCGTTTGCTATCAACCATAAATCCCGTCGCTTACTGAGCCCTTACAGCCAGCCCATCCCCGGCGGAGGACGGATGCTCTGTGTGATTTTACCAATGTTTCAAGCTTCTTACGCACCATCGCGCCGGTGCGGTTATGGATCAGCGCGTGTAAAATGTCGGCAGTTTTTGAATAGTGCACCAACCAGGAGCCTTGCCGCAATGACCGAGCCGAAACCGAAACTGCGACCGATACCCGCTTTCATTTTCATGACGCGCTGGCTGCAGTTGCCGCTGTACCTGGGCTTGATCCTGGCGCAGTGCGTCTACGTGTTCCACTTCTGGGTCGAGCTGAAAGACCTGATCGGCGCCGCCATGGGCAACGAGGACGCCCTGCAGCACATCTTCCAGGCCGTGGCCGTGCCCGGCGCCGCCCTGCCCACCAAGCTCAACGAAACCACCATCATGCTGGTGGTGCTGGGCCTGATCGACGTGGTGATGATTTCCAACCTGCTGGTGATGGTCATCATCGGCGGCTACGAAACCTTTGTCTCCCGCATGAATCTCGAATCCCATCCGGACCAGCCGGAATGGCTGTCGCACGTGAACGCGTCCGTGCTGAAGACCAAGCTGGCCATGGCCATCATCGGCATCTCGTCCATTCACCTGCTGAAGACCTTTATCAACGCCAGCGTCTACGATGAAAAGACGCTGATCGCGCAAACCACGATCCACGCCGTATTCCTGCTGTCGGCCATGGCTGTCGCCTACACCGACCGCATCACAACACTCACGCACCACGAGTCCAAAACCCACTAACCTCCGCGAGAACATCATGACCGTCATAAAGCAAGAAGACCTGATCGAATCCGTCGCCGCCGCGCTGCAGTACATCAGCTACTACCACCCGGCCGACTACATCGAGCACCTGGCCCGCGCCTACGAATACGAGCAAAGCCCGGCAGCCAAAGACGCCATCGCGCAGATCCTGACCAACTCGCGCATGTGCGCCGAAGGCAAGCGTCCGATCTGCCAGGACACCGGCATCGTCAACGTCTTCCTGAAAATCGGCATGGGCGTGCGCTTTGAAGGCTTCACCGGCACCGTGACCGACGCCGTCAACGAAGGCGTGCGCCGCGCTTACAACTACGACGACAACAAGCTGCGCGCCTCGATCGTGGCCGATCCCCAGTTCGACCGCAAGAACACCAAGGACAACACCCCGGCCGTGGTGCACATGGAACTGGTCGAAGGCAATACCGTCGACGTCAAGGTCGCGGCCAAGGGCGGCGGCTCGGAAAACAAGTCCAAGATGATCATGATGAACCCGTCCGACTCGCTGGTGGACTGGGTGCTGAAGACCGTGCCGACCATGGGCGCGGGCTGGTGCCCGCCAGGCATGCTGGGCATCGGCATCGGCGGCACCGCCGAGAAGGCCATGTTGATGGCCAAGGAAGTGCTGATGGAAGACATCGACATGTTCGAGCTGAAGCAGCGCGGCCCGCAGAACAAGCTGGAAGAGCTGCGCATCGAACTGTGCGACAAGATCAATGCGCTGGGCATCGGCGCGCAGGGCCTGGGCGGCCTGACCACCGTGCTGGACGTGAAGATCATGATGCACCCGACGCACGCGGCCTCCAAGCCGGTCGCCATGATCCCGAACTGCGCCGCCACCCGCCACGGCCACTTCGTGCTGGACGGTTCCGGTCCTGCCTACATGACCCCGCCGCCGCTGTCGACCTGGCCCGACGTGTCGTGGGCGCCGGACACCGAGAAGTCCAAGCGCGTCGACCTGAACACCCTGACCAAGGAAGAAGTCGCGTCGTGGAAACCGGGCCAGACCCTGCTCCTGAACGGCAAGATGCTGACCGGCCGCGATGCCGCGCACAAGCGCATCCAGGACATGCTGGCCAAGGGCGAAGAGCTGCCGGTGGACTTCAAGAACCGCGTGATCTACTACGTCGGCCCGGTCGATCCGGTGCGCGATGAAGTGGTGGGCCCGGCCGGTCCGACCACCGCCACCCGGATGGACAAGTTCACTGACATGATGCTGGAGAAGACCGGCCTGATCGCCATGATCGGCAAGGCCGAGCGCGGTCCTGCCGCGATCGAATCGATCAAGAAGCACAAGTCGGCTTACCTGATGGCGGTGGGCGGCTCGGCCTACCTGGTGTCGAAGGCGATCAAGCAGTCCAAGGTGCTGGGCTTCGCCGACATGGGCATGGAAGCGATCTACGAGTTCGACGTGGTCGACATGCCGGTCACCGTGGCGGTGGATGCGCAAGGCACCTCGGTGCACAACACCGGCCCTGCCGAATGGAAGGCGCGCATCGAGCAACTGAACGTGCCCGTCGTGGTCGCCTGATGACGGCCGCCCGCTCTCCCGGTGCGCCCGTCGGCGTGTTCGACTCCGGCGTGGGCGGGTTGTCGGTGCTGCGCCATATCCGCGCGCAGCTACCGAACGAACACCTGATCTACTTTGCCGATTCCGGCCACGCCCCGTATGGCGACAAGACCGAGGAATACGTGGTCGCACGCGCCTTGCTCGTGTCGGACTTCCTGCTGAAGCAGGGCATGAAGGCGCTGGTCGTGGCCTGCAATACCGCGACCGTGGCGGCCATCAAGGCGGTACGGGCGCGTTATCCCGAACTGCCGGTGGTGGGCGTGGAGCCCGGCCTGAAGCCGGCCGCGGCGGCCACGCGCAGCGGCAAGGTCGGCGTGCTGGCCACCGCGCGCACGCTGAAAGGCGACAAATTCCTGCAATTGCGCGCGCAGATCAGCGAGGCCACCAGGACCGAGTTCCTGCTGCAGCCGGCGGTCGGCCTGGTCGACGAGATCGAACTGGGTGACCTGCAGACGCCGGCGATCGGCGCCATGCTGGAACGGTACGTGGGACCGCTGCTGGACCAGGGCGCCGATACGCTGGTGCTGGGCTGCACCCACTATCCCTTCGTCAGCGAGGGGATCGAGCGCGTGCTGCGCGCCCATGACCGCAGCGACGTGATCCTGATCGATACCGGCGACGCGGTTGCGCGCCAGTTGGGCCGCCTGCTGGCCGCCGCCGGCCTGCTGCGTACCGAAGACCAGCCGCCGGCCACGCTGCGCGGCTACACCACGGCCGACATCAGCGCGCTGGCGCCGGCTTTCGAGCATTTGCTGGGGCTGAAGCCGCCGGTGGAAAAGGTTGGCGTTTAAACCACCCCAGAAATTAAATTTGCAGGAATTAAAAGCCGCTTGTATAATTCTGGCTCGTTGTTCAGCGCAAGCCGAACAACAAGTCGTAAATCAGCGGTGGCTGTAGCTCAGTTGGTAGAGTCCAGGATTGTGATTCCTGTTGTCGTGGGTTCGAGCCCCATCAGCCACCCCACAGAATTTGTCGTTCGAAATAAGCGCTTGTTTTCCAAGGAAAACTGGCGCTTTTTTCATTATGACGACCGGGACCGGCACCAGGCTCGCGGACCTGAGCACGGCAACTCTCCGGAGAATTGCAATAACACCACGCCTTGATCCCCCTCATGATTCCCACTAGCATAATAGCTGCATCCATATCGCTGATATCGCTGGCGCACGGAAGGCTCAATGAAATTCCGCACCATTATCATTATGCTGGGCGCCATCGCCCGCACGGGCTGTACTTCGGCCGCCTGCGATCCGATACGCATCGGCTATGTCAACCAGGAGCGGCCGCCCTACTATCTGGGCGCCGGCTCAGAAGTACCCGCCAAGCCTGGTGCATCGGCCGAGCTTTTTCAGCGTTTTGCCGCCAGCGCAGGATGCGATGCCAGCTTACGACGTCTTCCCGTGAATCGCATCATCCCCTTCCTGGCCGCAGGCCAATTGGACTTCGCGCCACTGGATTCGAGCAGCAAAGATATCCCAGGCCTCGCCTTTCCCCGTGACCAAAACAATCAACTGGACATCGCGCGTGGGGTGCAATTAAACATCGTGGTATTCGTCCGCAGCGCAGACCGGATCCCGTCTGCGACTGAGCCGGCAAAGTATTTCCGCGCGCGCTTGCTTGGCGTGACCATGGGGGCCACCTATCGAACCCGCATACAGGGGCTCGGCTTGAAAATTGATAGCGGCGCGGTCGATGTCACACGCAATCTCGAGAAACTGAAGTTGCATCGCATCGACGGATTTGCCGTCTCCGTGACATCCCCAAGCGATATGGATTCCTACGTCGCCCAAAAATATCAAGGCGCCATCGTCAGGCTGGCGCAGCCCCTGTTCACTGACCATATCTGGATCGCCGCCAGTGAAAGCTATTATGTAGCACATCCGGAGCAGGTCGAAAAAATGTGGACGTGGCTGGGCTCCACAGGCAAGCGGGAATATTTCAACTTGCTAAGAGAATACAGCGACATGCCACCGCCAATGCAACCAGGCAGCCAGTCTGAGTGACTCGCAAAAGCAAAAACCGCCTTCGGCGTTTTTTTGCTCTTTGTGCGAAAGTTGTTTCCAGCCTGCATTTACAATATTTTCGCAACCCTCGTTGCCCGACTGCATCGGATTGACGCTACAATGACAACGTTTGCATTCGAATGCAAATGTCCACAGTCCACAGATCATCGCCACAATCATGTCCGCAGAAAAATCCCTGCTCGAAGTGAGCACTTATAGCAAGGACACGCCGGTAGGCCGTCCCGATGTCGATGGCCGCGCAGCCGTTTTCGTGCCCGCCGGCCTGTTTGATGCCAACAGCACCACCATCCGCAAGGGCGCCGGCATCGTCGGCTTCGGCAATCCGGATGGTTCGCTGACCGTGTATTTCGAAGCCAACCGCTTCGATGAAACCGCCCTGCACAAATGGGAAAACAAGGCGCGCAAGGCGTACGACCGCATGGTCTCCAACGCCCCCACCGTCTCCAAAGCCAAGATGGACGCGCGCGCCCTGGAGCAGGTCGGCTTCATCGACGGCGTCGGCATCCAGATCAAGAATCCGGAACGCTTGCAGGAATGGCTGGCCTTCTCCGACGCGCTCGACACCGCGCCCAGCGGCACCATCACCGTCTGGAAAACCAAGTAACAGTCCTACACCACGTCGGTCATTTGGCTGATGCCGCCCGATGCTCCCTGGACTATGCTGGACACATGGAAGTTCAATGTTCACACCAGGGAGTTGGTCATGGCACGCTTTCTCCACATTATCCTCGGGGCACTGCTGCTCAGCCTGGCCGGCGCCTCCACCTATGTGCTGGTCTCGGAAGACCTGCTGCTGGACCAGGCCGCCTCGGTCTATCAATTGCGCTGAGCGATACAAAGCCCGGTCCCAAATAAAAACCGCCGCGAATGCGGCGGTTTTGCTTTGCTTAGCGGTGGCGGTAATAACCGCGTCCGCCCCAACGGCAACACCAGTGGCCGAACGAAAAGTCCAGGCCGATGGAAACCGGCGGGTAGTAATATGCCGGCGCCGGCGCATAATACACGGGCGCCGGCGTGACCACGGTCGTGTAGGTCGGCTGCGTGTACACCACGGTCGGCTGGCTGCTGACCACTTGCTGTTGCGGCAGTTCCTCGGTCCAGGTGCCCGACCGCACGGTGCTACCAGCCGGCACCACCGACACCGTGTGCCACTCGTACGGATTCTGCACCGGGGCCGCAGTGTAATAGGGCTGCTGTACTGCGCAGCCGCTGAGCGCCGCCACGGCGGCGGCTACTGCAATAATAGTCTTCATGGAAAATCTCCTTATTCCCAGCACACACTATAACGCCAAGCCGCACGCCATTCTGTTGCCATTACACCCTGTTACACTCACTAACGCAGGTGAAAAAAAAGGAACCGTCAGCGGTTCCTTTTTTGCGCATCCCGTGGCGTATCAATCCAGCTTCCAGGCGTAATCGACCTTGGTCCAGGTTTCGGCTGGGGCGCCGTCCTTGGTGCCGGGCTTGAACTTGCAGGCGCTCAGAGCCTTGATGGCCGCCTTGTCCAGATTCTTGAAGCCGCTGCTCTTTTCAATCTTCGAGTCCGCGACCGTGCCGTCGGCCTTCACCAGGAAAGACATCGACACCGTACCCTGCTCTTCGTTCATCAACGACGCTTTCGGGTATTCCGCCTTGCAGCTCTTGGCGTCAAAGCTGGCCGGCACTTCGCCTGCATAGACTGCCGAGACGCCCGATGCGAGCACCGCTGCAGCGACCACACTCAACCAACGCTTATTTGTAGACATCTGATTTCCCCAGTGTTTTTAGAATCTGGCACGACGGCCATGCCAGGCATGGCCCCTTTTACATACTGCTTACAGCTTCCAGCTGTAGTCGACCTTGGTCCAGGTTTGGGCAACAACGCCGTCCTTGGTGCCTGGCTTGAACTTGCAAGCGCTCAGGGCCTTCAGGGCAGCCTTGTCCAGATTCTTGAAGCCGCTCGATTTCTCAAGTTTGGAATCCAGTACGTTGCCATCGGCGCCGACCAGGAAGGACATGGTGACGTCGCCTTGCTCTTCGTTCAGCAGCGAAGCCTTTGGATATTCAGCTTTGCAATTCTTGGCATCGAGCGTGGCTGGCACGTCGCCGGCGAACGCCGAAGCAGCGGTGACGGACAGGATTACAGCGGCGAAAACAGATTTGTTCATTTTGTGATTTTCCCAACGATTTATTATTAAATACTGGTTAATACTGCGAACTCCACAGCGGGCCATCTGTCCACAATAGCGGACGGCAGACTGCGGCAAAGGTCGACGACTTAGAACTCTTCCCACTCATCGCTGCCGGCGGTGCTGGCTGCCGCGGCGACTTTCTTCGGTTTTGCTGCCGGCGCAGGCGCTGGCTTGGCAGCCAGTTTCTTGACCGGGGTACGGGCTGCCGTCGCGATCGGTTTGACCACGACGGGTTTGGCGACCGGCGCCGGCGCAACCACGCGCTCCTCGCCTTCCACCAGCTTGAAGATGCTGACCACGCGAGCCAACTCGGCGGCCTGATCCTGCAAGCTTTGCGCTGCGGCGGCGGCTTCTTCCACCAACGCGGCATTCTGTTGGGTCATGCTGTCCATCTCGATGATGGATTGGTTGACCTGGGCAATCCCAGCGCTCTGCTCCTGGCTGGCATTGGCGATTTCGCTCATGATGTCGGTCACGCGGCGGACCGAATCGACCACCTCGTCCATGGTCACGCCAGCCTGGCCGACCAGCTTGGTGCCGGCGCCGACCTTCTCGACCGAGTCGTCGATCAGCATCTTGATTTCCTTGGCGGCGCCAGCCGAACGCTGGGCCAGGTTGCGCACTTCGGAGGCCACCACCGCGAAGCCGCGCCCCTGTTCGCCGGCGCGGGCCGCTTCCACCGCGGCGTTCAGCGCCAGGATGTTGGTCTGGAAGGCGATGCCATCGATCACGCCGATGATGTCCACGATCTTCTTGGCCGAGGCATCGATCGAGCTCATGGTGTCCACCACTTCCGACACCACCTGGCCGCCGCGGATGGCGACGTCCGACGCGGCCGAGGCCAACTGGTTGGCTTCGCGGGCGTTGTCGGCGTTCTGCTTCACGGTCGAGGTCAGTTGATCCATGGCCGACGCGGTCTTCTCCAGCGAGCTGGCTTGCATCTCGGTGCGCGAGGACAGGTCGATATTGCCGGCGGCGATTTCACGCGAGGCGGTGCCGATGGTCTCGGTGCCGGTGCGGACCTGGCTGACGATGTCGACCAGGCTGTTGCGCATTTCTTTCATCTCGAACAGCAGGCTGTCCTTGTCCGAGCTGTTGGTGTCGATGGTGATCGACAGGTCGCCCTTGGCGATGCTGCCGGCGATGGCCGCGGTGTAATCCGGCTCGCCGCCCAGTTGTTTCAGCAGTTGACGGGTGATCACCCAGGCTGCCAGCACCGAGATTGCCATGGCAGCCAGGCCCATCAGGAGCATGAAGGTGCGCGCGGTCGAGAAGCCGCTGGCGGCGTCCACCTGCATCTGGGCATTTTGCTTGTCTTCCAGGGTGCCCAGTTGGTCCAGCGCGGCCATCCATTTTTTCTGCGCCGGGCGGATTTCCTTGATCAAGACCTTGGTCGCGTCTTCCGCCTTGTTGGCCAGCCACAGGTCCGAGGCCTTGGCGATAGCCGGCATGGCGATGGCTTCCTGTTCCTTGATGGTGGCCAGCAGGGCCTTCTCTTCCGGACGGGCTTCCACCGCGAATTGCGAGCTCAGCTTGTTCTGCGCGTCGGCATACTTGGCAGCCAGTTCTTTGATGCGGTTCATCTCCGGTTCCATGTCAGCCGGATCGCTCATCAGGGTCAGCACGCGCAACGACGTCACGCGGTCGCCCACGTTGGCGCGCATATCGACCACCAGGCGCGACACCACGTTATTCACGCTGATCACATGGTCCAGGCGGTTCTGGATTTGCGCCATTTGATAAATGCCCGTGGCCGTCACTGCCACCAGGAAGGCCAGAACGAGGACGAAGCCCAGGCCCAGACGCGTACCGACTTTCATTTTTGCTAAATTCATTTCGTCTTCTTCTTTATGACACGGTGTTGAGAGAAGTTACCTTGGATGACGACGCTTCGTGGGCGACACCATTCCACCTTTTTTTGCTGCCAAGCAATGAAACATCACAGTAGCAAACTATGACTGCGAATGCAAAAACTTGCGACTCCACCAGCCGCTGATCTGTCGTTTTTGAACCGCAATACACAGATTGAAAATGGTGGAAATGTGTGTATATTCAGGAATTATAGATGCAAATTTTGCCTCAAAGCAAGCAAATTTTGCCTCAATTTTACGCACAGAATTTTCCGCGTGGAAATTTCGCCACGCCCGAAATTTGTTTGCCCAAACGGCTGTTCAGGCTGCGATGTTCAGGCGGGCTGCGGCTTCGAGCAGCAAATTGGCGTCGCCCAGGGCGAGCTTTTTGGAGTCCGACAAGGTCTGGCGGAAGGCGCGGGCGCCGGGCAGGCCGGTCATCAGGCCCAGCATGTGGCGGGTGATGGAATTGAGCTTCAGGCCGTCCGGGCCATGCTGGGCCAGTTGCGCCTGAATATAAGGGATCATGGCGTGCAGCACCTGGGCGCGGGTCAGCGGCGCGCGGGTGTCGCCGTAGTAGCGCTGGTCGAAGGTCGCCATCACGAAAGGATTGTGATACGCCTCGCGGCCCAGCATCACGCCGTCCACGTGCTGCAAATGACCATCAATTTCGCTCAAGGTCTTGATGCCGCCATTGATAATGATTTCGAAGTCAGGGAAATCGCGCTTCAGCCGGTAGGCATAGTCGTACTTGAGCGGCGGAATTTCGCGGTTTTCCTTGGGCGACAAGCCCTTGAGGATGGCGTTGCGGGCGTGCACGATGAACGTGGTGCAGCCGGCCTCGGCCACCTTGCCGACGAAATCGCGGGCGAAATCATAGCTGTCCACATCGTCGATGCCGATGCGGTGCTTGACCGTGACATCGATGGACACGGCGTCGCGCATGGCCTTCACGCAGTCGGCCACCAGTTGCGGCTCCGCCATCAGGCAGGCGCCGAACGCGCCCTTCTGCACCCGCTCGGACGGGCAACCGCAGTTAAGGTTGATCTCGTCATAGCCCCACTGCTCGCCCAGCCTGGCGCTGGTGGCCAGGTCGGCCGGATCGCTGCCGCCCAGTTGCAGGGCGACCGGATGTTCTTCCTCGTTGTAGCGCAGGTGGCGCTCGACGTCGCCGTAGACCAGCGCGCCCGTGGTGACCATTTCCGTGTACAGCCACGTGCGCTTGCTGATGTGGCGGTGGAACACGCGGCAATGGCGGTCGGTCCAGTCCATCATGGGCGCGACGGACAGGCGGCGTCCCGGCACGGCGGGCGCAGTCTCGGAGGTCGGCAACGGGATGACGGTCATGGCGGTCGGTCAGGCTAAGGGAAGGGTCGACATTATAGCGCAAAAGGCAGTGTCACCAGGCCGACCAGGTAGCGCGCCGGCACGGCGCCCGGGTTTTCATAGCCGACGTGGCGCTCTTCGCGGAAGGCCAGGCAGTCGCCGGGGCGCAGCCGCCACTGCTGCGCGCCGGCCGTCACGACGATCTCCCCGTCCAACAGCCACAGTTGCTGAAACACCTGGGCCTCCTGCGCCGGCTGGTCGTAGGCCACGCGCCGTCCCGGCGGGAACACCACTTCCACCAATTGCATGGGCGAGCGCGCGCCGGGCGACAGTTGGCGGCGGGTATAGCCGGAGGCCGGATCGGTCCACACCGGCTGCTGCTCGCGGCGGCTGAGCGGCGAGGCGGCCGCGCCAGGCGCCTCGAACAGCGAGGCCAGCGTCACGCCCAGCGCGCCGGCCAGCTTGTCCAGCACGGTGGCGGTGGCGCTGCTCTCCCCTCTTTCGATCAGCGAAATATTCGACCGGCTGACGCCGCTCAGTTCGGCCAGCGCGGCCAGCGACAACTGGCGCGCGTTGCGCAAGGCTTGCACACGGCTGCCAATAAGTTGATTGATGTCCATGAAATCCATTATACTGGATTTTCATCCAATAAATCGACAACCATGACCATCGCCTTCGAAACGCCCGACCAGCCCGACGTGCACGCCCTGATCGCCGAACTGGACCGCTACCTGCTCGACCTCTACCCGCCCGAATCCGTGTATGCGCTGGACGTGCGCACGCTGATGCAGCCGAACATCCGCTTTGCCGTGGCCCGCGACGCGGCCGGCCAGGCGATCGGCTGCGGCGCCGTGGTGCTGATGCCGGAGTACGCGGAAATCAAGCGCGTGTATGTGCGCCCGGCCGCACGCGGCGCGGGCACGGCGCGGCGGTTGATGGGCTTGCTGGAACAGACGGCGCGCGCGGCCGGCTGCGCCGACCTGGTGCTGGAAACCGGACCGGACCAGCCGGAAGCGCTGGCCCTGTACCTGCGCCACGGCTTCGAACGCTGCGGCGCTTACGGCGACTATGCCGACGATCCGCTCAGCGTCTTCATGCGCAAGGCGCTGAACTAGGCTTCCTGCTTTTTCTTGCGCACCACTGACAGCTTGGGCGCCTGTGCGCCAAACAGCTCGGCCACGCGCTCCAGGCGTGCGGCCGCGTCGCCGCTCAGGGTGCCGGTGGCGCCGGCCACCTGGCGCACGATGCCCAGCGCGGAAGCGCGCGCTTCCGGCTCCTCCGGCAGCAGCAGCGGCAGGTCGCGCAGCGCGGCTGCCTCGTCCACCTGCAGCATCACGTACTGCTCGTGCAGGATTTGCTTGAACAGCGTGATGCTCATGTCCTTGTTGTCCGAAGTGCGCAGGCGCAGTTGGCGGATGGTGGCGAAGGCGCGCTCGTCGCCCGCGCTCATTTCCGGGCTGCGGTAGATGTACAGCAGGCCGCGGATGATGGCTTCGGTGACGCCGCCTTCGGCCGTCTTGCGCGCGGCCGCCGCGCGGTTGGCGCTGACCGCCGCCTCGCGCGCGATGTCGCGGCCGATGCGGCGCGGGCGTCCGCCATCGCTGTTCAAACCGACCAGCGACTGCAGCAGCGGCGAACCGTACACGCCGAGGAAGAAGTTCTCGGTGGCTTGGTCGCGCACTTCCTTGTAGCGCTCCAGCGCGTCGACGATCTGCTGCGACATCGCTTCCTGCATCTGCAGGAAGATATTGTCCGACCCCACCGGCTTGCGCTGGGCGCGCACTTTTTCCGCCAGCGCTGGAACATCGCGCATCAGTGGATTCTTGCTGGAGAAAGCCGTGTAGCGCATGCGCAGCGGATGCAATTCCCGCATGCGCTCGGCGCTGGCTTCCGTCACCAGGCTCTTCACCACCGGGCTGAGGAAGGCGTTGTACAGCCCCTTGTTAATTTCCGACAGCCGCGCCACCGTGGCGAAGCGGCGTTCGTCTTCCACGTCGTTGCCGCCCAGCGCGCGCAGCGCATCGAGGTTGCGGCGCTCGAAGCGCAGCACGTAATCGCCGGCCGCCATGTCGCCGGAGGCGATCTCGGCCTGCAGCATTTCCTCGTCCTTGTCGAGGAACACCGCCTCGTACAAACCGGGCGGCATCACGTCGATCATGTCCATGCCGGCGGTGAATTCTTCGTGCTCCTTGTTGGCCACGGAGGCCGAGACGAAGATGCCCAGGTGGCCTATGCTCTGGTGCAGCGAATAGATGATGGTCTGGCCGCCGGCCACCAGCGCCGCGTCGTCCTCGTACAAATCCAGCACCCAGCCCAGCGCCTGCTGCGGCGGCGTGATGTCGTCGCCCCAGGAACAGAACACCACGATGGGCGATTTAATATTGCGCAGGTCGATGCGGTGGCCGGCGCTGTCCAGCAGCGCGGCGTCGCTCAGGCGGTTGCCGACAAACAGGTTGTCGGCGATGTACTGCATCTCGTGCGCATTCAGCAGCACCGGGTTGCCCCACCATTTTTCAAATTCCAGGAAGCGCGGCGCCTCGGTATCGACCTTGGAATACACGTGGTAGTTCTTGGACCAGAACGTGTTCGAGGGATTCATGTTCTCGAAGTTGGCCACCAACTGGGCGCCGTCGAAGATGCCGTTGCCGAGGTCGCCCGCCAGCGCGGTCAGCCAGGTGCCGCCCAGCACGCCGCCCAGGTAGCGCAAGGGATTCTTGCCGCGCACCCCGGCCCAGTAGGACAGCGGCGCGCCGGCCAGCACCAGCGGCCCGACCAGGTCGGGATTGAGCGCGCTGGTCATCATGATCTGCCAGCCGGCCTGGCAGTTGCCGATCAGCGCGGGCTTGCCGTCGGCCTGCGGGTGCAGCTCGGCCACCTTGGCGATGAACTGGGCTTCGGCGCGGCACACATCCTCGATGGTCTGGCCGGGCACGGGGTGCGGCAGGAAGCCGACGAAATAGCAGGGATGGCCGGCCTTCAGCACCACGCCGATCTCGCTGTCGTGCTTCATGCCGCCGATGCCGGGACCGTGGCCGGCGCGCGGGTCGAACACGATGAACGGACGCTTGCTCGGATCGGGCACGGCGCCGTCCGGCGGCGTGATGTGGCACAGCCCGTAATTGACTGGCCGCGCCAGGTGGCGGCCATCCATCACCACCTCGAAATCAAAGGTCAGCACATGCGGCGCGGTTTCCTCGGCGCGCAGGTTGCGCTCGTCGCCGCGCTGCCGCAGCACTTCCAGGAACAGGATGGAGCGTTGCCAGGCATCGATCCAGTAATCGCTCGCCTGCTGCGCCAGGGTGTAAGGATTGCCCGGCCAGCCAGGCCAGGAATAAGGCTTGTTGTCGCTCACCATGTCCTCCATGCAGTTATGCTGCCACGCACAAAAGTACCGCAGTAGCTGCAAAAAGGCAAACGAAACCCGCTCATGCAAATGGCGAAAAAAAAACCGCGGCACGGGGCCGCGGTTTTCAGAATGCACAGCCAAAGGCTGGCTTAGAACTTGTGGTTGTACTCCACGGTGAACTTCGCATAACGCGGCGTCTGGAACTGGGTCTGTTCGCCGTAGTACGCGTAGATCAGGCTGCTGTCGCCGTTGTCGTACTGCGAGTTCTGGCTCAGCGCTTCACGCTTGTTGAAGACGTTGAACACTTCCACTTTCGCGGTCAGGCCCTTCAGGTAAGCCGGGGTATAGGTCAGGTTCATGTCCAGACGCTTTTCCCATGGCATGCGGCCCATGCTGCCACGTGGCGCAGGCTTGCCGCCGCAGTAGTAGTACTCGGGACCGTAGCCAGGACCGCCGTAGATCGCGCCCAGCGGGTAGGCGGGATCGGTACCGTTGTCGGCCGCGTCGTTGGTGCCCAGGCACAGCTTGGGACGACCGGACTGCAGCAGCGCGAAGCCGCCGACTGCCCACTCAGGCGTGAACTGGTAGAAGCCGTAGATCTTCAACTGGTGCTTGCGGTCGTTCGGCAGCAGACCGTTGCTGCCTGGCGCGAACTCCGGGAAGTCCCAGGCTGCCGAAGTGCCGACGTCGGTTTGGCCGGTGTCGGAACGGGTCTGGCCTTCCATGTTGCCCTTGCTGCGCGACAGGGTGTAGTTCAGCTTAGCGTACCAGCCGCTGCGCAGCGGGTGTTCCACGAACACGTCCAGCGCGGAGTAGGTGCGCTCCGCTTTCGGCTCGCCGATTTCGGCGGCCGAGAAGTGCGCGATCTGGCCCTTGCCGGTCACCACAGGATTGCCGAACTTGTCGTTGCCATCCACCCAGACCGCCACGTCGCGGCCCGGGTTGTAGATGAAGCAGTTGACCGAGCCGGGGCTCTGGATATCGATGCCGTGGGCTTCAGCGAAGGCCAGAATAGGACGGGTGTCGCAGCTATCGTCGATACCGGCGCCCAGCTTGCGGTAGGTGACCTTGGCGCCGAAGTTCAGGTCGGGGCTGTAGGCCTTTTCGAAGCCCAGAGTCAGCTCGTCCTGGTAGTTCGGCTTGAGGTCCGCTGCCACCACCGATTGCGGGTTCTTCTGCTGGCCGTATTCGCCGTCCGAAGACACCGGGGTATTGACGGCTTTCACGCCAGTCGGCACGCCCGTGTTCGGATCGATGCCGGTGTAGGTGAAGTCCTGGCTGGTGTAGGTCGAACGGCTGGCGGCACGTGCGGCCACCTGGGTCGGCAACTGCAGGTAGTAGCGGCCGCCGCTACCGTAGACCTTGAAGCTGGAATCGCCGTTCACGTCCCACGACGCGGCCACGCGTGGCGCCACTTCGCTCTTCATGTCCAGGAACTTGACGCCGTCGCCGGTCGAGTTGCTGTAGGCATCGTTACGCAGACCCAGAGTCAGCAGCACGTCCTTGCGGATCTGCCAGCGGTCTTCGATGTACTGCGCCTGCTGTTTGGACGAAGCCGAAGTCAGCGAGTTGAAGATCGACTGGGTCACGTAGTAGCCATCGACGCCGGAACCGCCGAAGTTGGCGACGTTGCCAGGACGGCCACCCGACAGGTTGATGGGCTTGCCGACGTTGGCGTTGCCGACGAATTTGTACGACCACGACGAGCCGCCGCTACGGATCTGGCCGGCAGCCGACGAGGTGATGTCGCTGGAATCCAGACCGGCGCGCAGGGTGTGCTCACCCAGCTTGTATTCCAGGTCGAAACGGCCGGCTTTCACCTTGTCTTCGCCCGGCGAGCTGATGTAGCCGGGGAAGACGTTGTAGTTGCGGTAGAGGGCCGAGTTCAGCGCCGGCCACTTGCCGTTGGTCGAGTACAGCACGGTCGGCGGCACGCCGCCCGTGCCGGCGTTGGCGCCCAGCGCTTCGTAGCTGACGCCGTGATCGCTCTTCAGCACGCCGTACATGCCGGTGATGACCAAGTCATTGGTGATCTGGCCGGTGTACTTGGCCATGTTCAGCGTGGCGCCCGGGGTGCCTGGGAACATAGGATCGGTCGGGCCCAGGTTCTTGCCGACAGCCGACGAGTACAACTGGTTGTTAGGCTGGCCATCCAGTTGCGCTGCCGCGTTAGGATTGTTCGGGTTCAGCACATAGCCGTATTTCTGGTAGCGGTTCTGGTACGAGTCGCCGGCCTGGGTGAATTCCAGGCGGTGGTCATCGTTGATGTTCCAGTCGATCTTGGCCAGCCAGCGATTTTCCTGCGAGCGGTTTTTGTTCCAGCCGCTCTGTGCGATGGTCGCCGGGTTGGTCGAGCTGGAAGAGCCGACATAAGCATCCTTGCCGATGGTCTGGTCGCCGGCCAGGAATACGAACAGCTTGTCCTGGATGATAGGACCGCCCAGGTAAGCGCCGTACTGCGTGCTGGAGGTCGAGCGGTTGTCGCGGCGCAGGTCCAGCTTGCCGTCGGTCTTGGCATTGCTTGGGTCGCCGGTGTTGGCGTAATAGATGTTGCGCGGGGTGGCACGCAGGCTGGCCGGCGCGATGCTGTAGGTAGCGCCGCCTTCCCAGTTATTGGTGCCGCTCTTCGAAGTCACGCTCATCACGCCGCCGATCGAACGGCCGTATTCCGCGCCGAAGCCGCCGGTCAGCACCGACACCTGCTGGATCGCGCCGAACGGCAGTTCCATCGAGCCCAGTTGGCTCAGCGGGTTAGTGATGGGGAAGCCGTTCAGGTAGAACGAGTTTTCCGACACGCCGGAGCCGCCGAAGGAAGTGGTGTTGCCGAACGCGGCATCGCCCTTGGTGGTGTTGGGCGCCAGCAGCGCGATCGAGCTCAGCGACTGGGTCACTGGCAGCTTGTCCAGTTCCTTGGCCGTGAAGATGGCGCCGTTGTTGGTGTTGGAAACGTCGATGCGGTTGCGGCGGCCCGTCACTTGCACCGCTTGTATGGCGCTGGCGAAGGAGGCGTTGGCGCCCTGGCCGGCGAACACGTCAACTTCGGTGGTCTGCACGGCTTTGCCGTCGCGGATCAGTTCAACGCGGTAATGGCCGGCCGGCAGTGCGGTGGCCTGGTAGCGGCCGCTGGCGTCCGGGGTGATGGAACGCTTCAGGCCGGTTTCGGTGTTGGTCATGCTCACCGAAGCGCCACTGGGCGACTCCACGTTACCGTAGATGTTACCGGAAGCGTTGGACTGCGCCATGGCTGGCTGGACGACACCGGCAGCGACAATAGCGCTGCCAAACGCGATAGCTAACGCTCTCGCGATCACAGTTTTTCTCAGCATATTTTCTCTATTTCCCGATTAATGGTCTGGCAACGGGTCTGTGTGGGGGTACACATCCTGCTGTCCAGCTATTTGTAAGTTCGATGCGACTCTTTGTGACGCCAATGTATCACTGAGTAACGCAATGTATAAATTGCCGGCACACATGGATAAGATCATGCGTTGCAAAGTGACGTCAATGGCAACAGTCGTAGATTCAGCAATAAAACAACATTTAACTTCCCGTCAACCAAAAAACGCACTGTTTTTGAGCGAACTCACCCCAATTTGTGACGCGCGAGCACTTGCTTGGTGCGCTTTTTAAACGACAAATCAGGAAATTCCTACTTATTTTAATTAGGTGCTAGCCAATTATTCTGAATTTAATTTCATAAAATATTGATCTGGCCGAATGCACCAGAAACGGACACCAAGCCGGAAAGGCAAAAAAAAAACCGCCCGGTTTGCACCGGGCGGTTCGCTTTAAAACTTATCGAAAAAGAAATTATGCTTCTTCGCGAGCAGCTTTCTTGCGCTCATGTTCCTTCAGGTAACGCTTACGCAGGCGGATCGATTTCGGCGTGATTTCGACCAGTTCGTCGTCCTCGATGAACTCGACCGCGTATTCCAGCGACATCTGGATAGGCGGCACCAGGCGCACCGCTTCGTCGGTGCCGGACGCGCGCACGTTGGTCAATTGCTTGCCCTTGATCGGGTTGACCACCAGGTCGTTGTCGCGCGAGTGGATACCGATGATCATGCCTTCGTACACAGGGGTGTTGTGCTCGACGAACATGCGGCCGCGGTCCTGCAGCTTCCACAGCGCGTAAGCTACGGCGGCGCCGTCGTCCTGCGAGATCAGCACGCCGTTGCGGCGGCCGGCCAGTTCGCCCTTGGACGTGTCCACCACGCCGTAGGCGTCGAACACGTGCGACATCAGGCCGGTGCCGCGGGTCAGGGTCATGAACTCGCCCTGGAAGCCGATCAGGCCGCGGGCCGGAATACGGTACTCCAGGCGCACGCGGCCCTTGCCGTCCGATTCCATGTTCTGCAGGTCGCCACGGCGGCGGCCCAGTTCTTCCATCACGCCGCCCTGGTTGGCTTCTTCCACGTCGACGCTCAGGTTCTCGTAGGGCTCGTGGCGCACGCCGTCGATCATCTTGAACACCACGCGCGGACGCGACACGGCCAGCTCGAAGCCTTCACGGCGCATGTTTTCCAGCAGGATGGTCAGGTGCAGCTCGCCGCGGCCCGACACTTCAAAGATGGTGTCGTCGTCGGTCGGCGCCACGCGCAGCGCCACGTTGGATTTCAGTTCCTTGTCCAGGCGGTCGCGCAACTGGCGCGAGGTCACGAACTTGCCTTCGCGGCCAGCCAGCGGCGAGGTGTTGACCATGAAGTTCATGGTCAGGGTCGGTTCGTCCACGGTCAGCATCGGCAGCGCTTCCGGGGTGTCCGGCGCGCACACGGTCGAACCGATGCCGATTTCTTCGATACCGTTGATCAGCACGATGTCGCCGGCCACCGCTTCGTCCACCAGCACGCGCTCCAGGCCCTTGAAATTCAGCACCTGGTTGATGCGGCCACGGCTCGGGGTGTCGTCAGGGCCGTTCAGGAACACCACGTCCATGCCCGGCTTGATGCGGCCGCGGTTGATGCGGCCGATGCCGATCTTGCCCACGTAGGACGAGTAGTCCAGCGAGGTGATCTGCATCTGCAGCGGGCCGTCCGGATTGTCGTCGCGCACCGGCACGTATTTCAGGATGGCTTCGAACAGCGGCTTCATGTCGCCGCCGCGCACGCTTTCGTCCAGGCCGGCATAGCCGTTCAGGCCGGAGGCGTAGACGATAGGGAAGTCCAGTTGCTCATCGGTCGCGCCCAGCTTGTCGAACAGCTCGAAGGTCTGGTTGATCGCCCAGTCGGCGCGCGCGCCCGGACGGTCGATCTTGTTGACCACCACGATAGGCTTCAGGCCCAGGGCCAGCGCCTTGCGGGTCACGAAGCGGGTCTGCGGCATCGGACCTTCCTGCGCGTCGACCAGCAGCAGCACGGAGTCGACCATCGACAGCACGCGCTCCACCTCGCCGCCGAAGTCGGCGTGGCCGGGGGTATCGACGATGTTGATGTGGGTGCCTTCGTATTCCACCGCGCAGTTCTTCGACAGAATGGTAATGCCGCGTTCTTTTTCCAGGTCGTTCGAGTCCATGACACGGGTGTCGACTTGCTGGTTTTCACGGAAGGTGCCGGACTGACGCAGCAGTTGGTCAACCAGCGTGGTTTTGCCGTGGTCAACGTGGGCGATGATTGCAATGTTGCGGATTGCGCGTTTGGTATTAGACATGGTCGTATATGTGCGGAAAAACTGCGAGGGGGTACCTGAGGTACACGAAGCCCTCTAGTATAGCATGTTGCGATGCAACTCTCAGGGTTTATTGCGCGGCGTAAGCGATCAGCCGTTCCGGCGCCAGGATGCTGTACTGGCCGAGGATGGCCGTGCCCAGCAGTTTGGCGTCCAGGTAGACGCGCACCCTGCCCTGCTCTTTCGGCACCTGCACCGCCTCCTTGCCCAGCGCCAGGCGCTGGCCGTTGAGGAAGCGCCTGGCCAGCTCGGCGCTCAACTGCACTGCCGGGAAGCTGGACAGCAAGGCATCCACCGGGGACAGCAGGCTCAGCGGTGCCGCATGGGCGGCCAGCTCGTCCAGCGTGATCATGCGGTCGGTGGTCAGCGCGCCGACCTGCGTACGGCGCAGCGCGTTCAGGTGGGCGCCGCAGCCGAGCGCCTCGCCGATGTCCTGACCCAGCACGCGGATGTAAGTGCCCTTGCTGCAGGTGACCGACAGCTTGAGGAAGGGCGCGTCGTAGGCGATCAGCTCCAGCTTGTGGATCACCACGTCGCGCGCCTCGCGCTCCAGGGTGATGCCTTCGCGCGCATACTCGTACAGCGGCTTGCCGTCGCGCTTCAAGGCCGAGTACATGGGCGGCACCTGCTTGATCGGCCCGCGGAAGCGCGCCAGCACGGCGTGGATCTGTTCCAGCGTGACGTCGACTTCGCGCGTGGCGATGACCTGGCCTTCGGTGTCGCCGGTGTCGGTGGTCTGGCCCAGGTGGACGATGGTGTCGTAGGTCTTGTCCGCTTCCAGCAAGTCCTGCGAGAACTTGGTGGCCTCGCCGAAGCACAGCGGCAGCAGGCCGGTGGCGAAGGGGTCGAGGGTGCCGGTGTGGCCAGCCTTCTTGGCGTTGAGGAGGCGCTTGGCCTTGATCAGCGCATCGTTGCTGGACAGGCCGACCGGTTTATCGAGCAGCAGCACGCCGTCCACCAGGTCGCGGATTTTTTTGGGATGGTTTTGCTTCATAGTGATTCAGCATGGGTTCCCGCGTACGCGGGAACGACGTCATTCCCGCGTAAGCGGGAACCCATAGTCCGCCCGCTTACTCGTCGCCCTCGCCGTCGTCGCGCGCGCGGGTGGCATTGGCCTGGTCGATCAGCGCCGACATCGCCATGCCGCGCGCGGCCGACATGTCGTGCACGAAATGCAGTTGCGGCAGCGTGTGGATGTGCAAGCGCTTGCCCAGTTGGTTGCGCAGGAAGCCCGACGCCGCCTGCAGGCCGGCCAGGGTGTTCTTCACCGTCTCGGGATCGTCCTTCAGCATGGTGAAGTAGACCTTGGCGTGCGCGTAGTCGGGCGTGAGCTGCACTTCGGACAGCGTGATCATGCCGACGCGCGGATCTTTCAGTTCGAAGGAGATCAGTTCCGACAAGTCTTTCTGGATCTGATCGGCAACGCGCTGGCCGCGCTGCGGAATGTTTTTGCTATGTTTTGCCATGATGATTCCATAAACGGCAAGTGGACGAAGGCTGCTGCCCCCGTCCACTTTACCAGATGCTGCTGGCGGTGCCCGCGCTTACAGGGTACGCGCGATTTCCTGCACTTCGAACACTTCCAGGGAGTCGCCCACCTGGATATCGTTGTTGTTCTTCAGCGACAGGCCGCACTCCAGGCCGGCGCGTACTTCTTTCGCATCGTCCTTGAAGCGTTTGAGCGAGTCGATCTCGCCGGTCCACACCACGATGTTGTTGCGCAGCAGGCGTACCGAGGAAGTGCGCTTGACCACGCCGTCGGTGACCAGGCAGCCGGCAATCGCGCCGACCTTGGACACCATGATGACCTGGCGGACTTCCACCTGGCCGGTGACGGTTTCGCGCTTCTCTGGCGCCAGCATGCCGGACATCGCCGCCTTCACCTCTTCGATCGCGTCGTAGATGATGTTGTAGTAGCGGATGTCCACGCCGTTGGACTCGGCCAGCTTGCGCGCCTGGGCGTCGGCACGGGCGTTGAAGCCGATGATGACCGCCTTCGACGCGACCGCCAGGTTGACGTCCGATTCGGTGATGCCGCCGACGGCCGCATGGACCACCTGCACGCGCACTTCGGAGGTCGACAGTTTCTGCAGCGAGCCCACCAGCGCTTCCTGCGAACCCTGCACGTCGGTCTTGATGATCAGCGGCAGGTTCTTCACTTCGCCTTCGGCCATCTGGTCGAACATGTTCTCCAGCTTGGCGGCCTGCTGCTTGGCCAGCTTGACGTCGCGGAACTTACCTTGACGGAACAGGCCGATCTCGCGGGCCTTGCGTTCGTCGGCCATGACCATGACTTCCTCGCCGGCTTGCGGCACTTCGGTCAGGCCCTGGATTTCGACCGGGATCGATGGGCCGGCTTCCGCGATCGGCTTGCCGTTCTCGTCCAGCATCGCCCGCACGCGGCCGTAGGACGAACCGGCCAGCACCACGTCGCCGCGCTTCAGCGTGCCGGACTGCACCAGCACGGTGGCGACCGGGCCCTTGCCTTTATCCAGGCGGCCTTCCACCACCAGGCCGCGCGCAGGGGCGTCGACCGGGGCTTTCAGTTCCAGCACCTCGGCTTGCAGCAGCACTTGCTCCAGCAGGCTGTCGATGCCCTGGCCGGTCTTGGCCGATACCGGCACGAACGGCGAATCGCCGCCGTATTCTTCCGGCACCACCGATTCAGCGACCAGCTCTTGCGTCACGCGGTCGATGTTGCCGCCCGGTTTGTCGATCTTGTTGATCGCCACCACCAGCGGCACGCCGGCCGCCTTGGCGTGCGAGATCGCTTCCTTCGTTTGCGGCATCACGCCGTCGTCGGCCGCCACCACCAGGATCACGATGTCGGTGGCTTTCGCACCGCGGGCACGCATGGCCGTAAAGGCTTCGTGACCCGGCGTGTCCAGGAAGGTGATGATGCCGCGCGGGGTTTCCACGTGGTAGGCGCCGATGTGCTGGGTAATGCCGCCCGCCTCGCCCGATGCCACTTTGGCGCGACGGATATAGTCCAGCAGCGAGGTCTTGCCGTGGTCGACGTGACCCATGACGGTGACCACCGGCGCGCGCGGCACCGCTTCGTAACTCGCGTGCTCGCCCTGGTCGGCCAGGATGGCTTCCGGATCGTCCATCTCGGCGGCATAGGCCTTGTGGCCCATTTCCTCGACCACGATCATCGCGGTTTCCTGGTCCAGCACCTGGTTGATGGTGCACATCTGGCCCAGCTTCATCAGTTGCTTGATGACCTCGGAAGCCTTGACCGACATCTTGTGCGCCAGTTCGGCCACGGTGATGGTTTCCGGCACGTGCACGTCCTTGACGATGGCTTCGGTCGGCGCCTGGAAGTTGCTCTCGCGTTCTTCCTGGTGATGGCGGCGGCCGCCGCCCTTGCCGCCGCGCCAGCCGTCGCGGCCGGTGCCGGCGGTGGCGTTGGCGCCGCGGCCCTTGCTGCCGCCCGGCGCGCCGCGCTTCTTGGCGTCGTCCTGCCAGGTCGACGACACATTGGCCGACTTGATCGATTTCTTGTCGCCCTTCTTGGCGTCGTCCTTCTTGTCGGCCGCCGCGGCGGCGGCCGGCTTGTTCGCGCCCGGCGTGCCGGCCGGCTTGTGCAGCGTGCCTTCCGCCACCTTCGGCTTGGCCGGTGCGGCTGGCGCGGGTTCCGGCGCCTTCACGGTGCGGCGCGGCGCATTCATCATGGCCTTGATCTGGGCCACTTCGTCGGCCACGGCCTGGCGCGCGCGCTCGGTGGCGGCGGCCTGCTCGGCAGCGACCTTGGCGGCGGCTTCGGCCTTCTTCTTGGCTTCTTCGGCAGCGGCTTTCTTCTTCGCTTCTTCAGCGGCCTGGTCCGCCTTGTCGGCCTTGTCCGCCGAGGCGGCCTTGGCGGCAGCGGCGGCGCGCTTGGCTTCCTCTTCCGCCTCTTTCCTGGCGGCCGCTTCCGCTTCCGCGGTGGCCTTGGCTTGCGCGGCCTTGTCGGCTTCCAGCTTGGCCAGGCGTTCCTGCTTCTCGCGCAGTTCCGCTTCCTGGCGGGCGATCAGCTCGGCCTGCTTGCGGGCTTCTTCCTCGCGGCGCGCGATTTCCGCCGCGTCCACCACCGGCGCGGCCGGGGCGGCAGCGGTGGTGGTCAGCGGCTCGTCGCGCTGCACGAAGGTGCGCACCTTCTTGACCGCGACCTGGATCGTGCGGGCCTTGCCGTTGGCGTCAGCCTGCTTGATCTCGGTGGTTTCCTTGCGGGTCAGCGTGATCTTTTTCTTTTCAGGCTGGTCTGCGCCGTGCGTGCGGCGCAGGTGGTCCAACAGCTTATCCTTATCCTCTTTCGACAATGGATCTGACGCCGAACTTTTTTCGACGCCGGCAGAACGCAGCTGCGTCAGCAGCAAATCTGCAGGCATCTTCAGTTCGGTGGCAAATTGGGCTACGTTGTTACTCGCCATTCAGTCCTCTTTTCTATGTGTCGCGGAGATGATAAAGATAGGGTTACGCCTTGACGGATTCAGCCAGACTCCAGGCCTTGGCTTGCAGCGCCTTGGCACGGTCGTCGTACTTCGCGTCAACCAACTTCATCTCATCGTCGGTCACATCTTCAAATTCATTCTTGATCAGTGCGCGGGCGCGCTCGGACGACAGGGCCAGGATGGCGCCGAATTCGTCGTAAGCCAGGCCGGCAAATGCTGCTACCGTCTTGATGCCTGCCAGGCCCAGCTTGCCGGCGGTGATGCGGTCCATGCCTTCCAGACCGACCAGCGCCTCGTCCATGCCTTCCAGGCCTTCTTCCGAAGCGATCGCTTCGGTGACCAGGGCGTCACGGGCGCGGGTGCGCAGTTCGTTGACGGTGTCCTCGTCGAACGATTCGATTTCCAGCATTTCGGAGATCGGCACGTACGCGATTTCTTCCAGGCTGGCGAAGCCTTCTTCCACCAGGATGTCGGCCACTTCCTGATCGACGTCCAGTTTTTCCATGAACAGCGCGCGGGTCGCGGCCGTTTCCTGGGCTGCCTTGTCGGCCGATTCCTCGGCCGTCATGATGTTGATCTTCCAGCCGGTCAGGTCGGAAGCCAGGCGCACGTTCTGGCCCGAACGGCCGATGGCGATCGCCAGATTTTCCTCGTCCACCACCACGTCCATGGCGTGCTTCTCTTCGTCCACCACGATGGACGACACGTTGGCCGGGGCCAGCGCGCCGATCACGAACTGGGCCGGATCTTCCGACCACAGCACGATGTCCACGCGCTCGCCGCCCAGTTCGGCGGTCACGGCCTGCACGCGCGAGCCGCGCATGCCGACGCAGGTGCCGATAGGATCGATGCGCTTGTCGGCGGTGTAGACCGCGATCTTGGCGCGCACGCCGGCGTCGCGGGCGGCCGATTTAATCTCCAGCATGCCCTGTTCGATTTCCGGCACTTCCAGCTCGAACAGCTTCATGATGAACTCGGGCGCAGTGCGCGACAGGATCACCTGCGGGCCGCGCATATTGCGGTCCACGCGCAGGATGTAGGCGCGCACGCGGTCGCCGATGCGCAGGTTCTCTTTCGGGATCATCTGGTCGCGCGGCAGGCGCGCTTCGATCTTGCCCGATTCGACGATCGCGTCGCCGCGTTCCATGCGCTTGATGGTGCCGGTGACCAGCGAGTCGCCGCGCTCCAGGAAGTCTTGCAGGATCTGCTCGCGTTCGGCATCGCGCACGCGCTGCAACACCACTTGCTTGGTGTCCTGGGCGAAGCGGCGGCCGAATTCCACCGATTCGATCGGCTCTTCGATGTAGTCGTCCACTTCGATGTCGGGAATCTGTTCCTTGGCTTCGAAGTGCAGGATTTCCTGGTCCGGCAATTGCAGGCCCGCTTCGTCCGGCACCACGTGCCAGCGGCGGAAGGATTCGAACTCGCCCGACTCGCGGTCGATCGAAACGCGGATATCGACTTCACCGTCGTAGCGTTTCTTCGTGGCTTGCGCCAACGCGAATTCCAGCGCGCCGAAAACGACGTCCTTGTCGACGTTCTTCTCACGCGCCAGCGCGTCTACCAATAACAAAACTTCGCGACTCATGCTTTGCGTCCCTTAAAATCCACCTGTGGCACCAAGCGTGCCTTATCTACATCGGCGAGCGTAAATTCCAACAGCGCCGGGCCTTCATTGCTTTCAAATTCCAACGACAAATTCTCGCCCGCGGGTTCCTGCAGGATGCCCGTGAACGATTTCCGGTTGTTCGTACCCGGCATGGCCATGCGCAGCTTGATGACTGCCTCATGGCCGGCGAAACGCGCATAGTCCGCCAGCTTGCGCAGCGGACGGTCCAGCCCCGGCGACGAGATTTCGAGACGTTCGTAATTGACGTTCTCGACCGTCAGCACGTGCGACAACTGGTGGCTGACCGTAGCGCAGTCTTCCACCGTGATCGGGCCTTTTTCTTCCGCATCGGCCGCGCTGAAATCGATATACACGCGCAGCAGTCCACGCTCGGCCCGTTCGACATCAACCAGCTCGTAGCCCAGACCCGCGACGGTCTTTTCAATTAATTCAGGCAGCTGCAAGAAATTCTCCAGTTCAAGACCTGTTTACATGGCGCATAAACAGGCCGCACAAACGGTTCAACAAAAAAAAAATGGGCATCTGCCCATCTTTGTATAACACCTAGCCAGATGAAGAGTTCCGCGAGATGCACTCGGCGTAGAACTTTTACTAGGCTAGACATTATAACCTTATATGACCTGCGCTGCAACGCCGCACCGGGTAACGGCGGCGTTACAACAGTCTAAATAAGGCGATCGGCCCGCAAATTCAAGCTTTTCAGCGATCTTGCGGACCGGGCATCGATCAACCCTTGCGCCGGCGCGACATGCCATGGTCCATGGCGCCGCCGCGCGGCTGCTGGCCGTGACCGCCGGCGCCGCGGCGCTGGGCGCCGCCGGCGCCGGCAAAGCCGAAGGTGGTTTGTAGCGGGTCGGGCTGGCGCGGGCCGCGGTTCGGGCCTTTCGCCTGTTGCTGCCCCTGGCTCTGGCCCTGGCCGCGGTTGCCGCCCTTGCCGCCGCGGTTGGGCGGGGTCTCGCCCAGCGGACGGCCGCCGGCGTAACCGCCTACGCCCTGGGCGCGGTTGCCCTGCCCCTGGCCTTGGCCCTGGCGTCCCTTGCCGCCGGCGCGGTTGCCGTTGTTGCCGCCGCCGAAGCCGCCCTGGCCACGGCCGCCGCTGTTGCGGGCCGGCTTGGCGAACGGCAGCGCGTTGGCGTTGCTCAGGTCGGCGCGGTTGTAATTCGGCTCGTTTTCGTCGTCTTCGTCATCGTCGTAGAAGTCGCGCTCTTCACGGCGGTCCAGGCGCTGGTCGTCGCGGTTGCCGTTGCGCTGCTGGCGTTTTTCCGGGCCCTTGTTCTGGGCCGGCTTGGCTTGCTGCTGGCCCTGGCTCTGGCCTTTGCCGGCCGGCTTGTCGCCGCCTTTCTTCTCGACGCCGTAGGCGTTCATCATGGCGCGCACCTGGTTCTCGTCCAGCTCTTCCCAGCGGCCGCGCTTCAGGCTGCTCGGCAGGGTCATGGCGCCGTAGCGGGTACGGATCAGGCGCGACACGGTCAGGCCGATGGCTTCGAACATGCGGCGCACTTCGCGGTTGCGGCCTTCGCCGATCACCACGCGGTACCACTTGTTGATGCCTTCGCCGCCGCCGTCGGCGATCTTGGAGAACTGCGCGACGCCGTCTTCCAGCTCGACGCCGGCCAGCAGCTTCTGGCGCATGCCCTCTTCCAGCTCGCCCAGCGTGCGCACGGCGTATTCGCGGTCGATGCCGTAGCGCGGGTGCATCAGGCGGTTGGCCAAATCCCCCGAGGTGGTGAACAGCAGCAGGCCTTCGGTGTTGAAGTCCAGGCGGCCGACCGCCAGCCATTTGCCGGTCTTCATGGTCGGCAGGCGGGAGAACACCGATGGACGGCCTTCCGGATCGTCCATCGAAACGATTTCGCCGGCCGGCTTGTGATAGATGAGCACGCGCGGCGGCTTCTTGCTGACGCGGCGCTGCAGCAGCTTGCCGTTGATGCGCACGGCATCGGTGGCCAGGATGCGCTGGCCGATGTGGGCCGGCTCGCCGTTGACCGACACGCGGCCGGCCACGATCAATTCTTCCATGTCGCGGCGCGAACCCAGGCCGGCTTCGGCCAGCACCTTGTGCAGTTTCGGCGCGTCGTCTTCGGCGGTCAGGTCACGCCGCGCCGCCTTCTGCTGGCCGCGGCCCTTGGCCGGCTCGTCGCTGTCGAAGGCGTCCGAGGTGACGTAGGAGAAGGCGGCATCGGCCTCGCTCAGCTTGCCGGCTTCCTTCTGGCCGCCGCGCTGCTTGCCGTTTTTCTTCTTGTTGCGCTGGTTGCGCTGTTCGTGGCGCTGCTTGCCATCCTTTTGCACCGGCGCGGCGGCGGCTTCCTCGGCCGGCGCGGCGGCGCCTTCGGCTGGCGGATTGGCTGCTGCCGCTGCGGCAGCGGCAGCCTGGCGGGCGGCGCGCATTTCGCGCATCTGGCGCGGACCGCGTGGGCCGCGTGGGCCACGCTCGGCGCGTTCCGCGCGCTGCTCGCCGGCTTCAGCCGCAGCAGGCGCGTCGGCGGACGGGGCCGCAGCGATCGGCGCGACAGGCGCCGGGACCGCGGCAGCAACAACCGGGGCGGCAGCGGCGGGCGCTGCGGCCGCAGCTTCGGCGGCGGGCGCCGCTTTCTTGGCGCGCGGCTTGGCCGGCTTCTTGGCTTCGGCCGGCGCGGCATCGGCGGCCGGCGCGGCGGCTTCAGCCGTGTCGGCCTTCTTGGCGCGCGGCTTCTTCACCGGCGCCGGCGCGTCCGCGCCTGCGGCGGTTTCCGCCTTGGTTTTGCGCTTGGGCTTGGCAGCGGGCGCCTCGCCGGCGGCGGCCAGCGCCGCGTTGTCGGCTTCGATCTGTGCTTTGGTACGGCGCTTGGGCTTGGCGACAACTTCCGCTGCGGCTGCGTCGTTCACGGTCTCGGGGGTATTAGGCTTGTTCATTATTCGTTTCTTGCTTCTGCTCAGCGTCTGCCGCAACTTCAGCGACATCGGGCGCGGACGGTTCGTTCTCTGCGCTCTCCGCGCTCTCTTGTGGTTGCTCGACGCTGGTATGCGCCGCGTTTTCAAAGTTTTCCTGCAGGGCCGCTTCCAGCGCTTCCAGGCTGCGCTCGCCGCCCTGCATATCGCTGACTTGCTGCAACGGCGGCAACTGGGACAGCGAATTCAATCCCAAATCATCCAGGAACTGCTTGGTGGTGCCCAGCAGCGCCGGTCGGCCGACGACGTCGCGGTAACCCACCACGTCCACCCAGCCCCGGTCTTCCAGCATCTTGATCGTCTGCGAATTGACGGCGACGCCGCGTATCTCTTCGATATCGCCGCGCGTCACCGGCTGGCGGTAGGCGATGATGGCCAGGGTTTCCAGCGTCGCCCGCGTGTACTTGGGCGGCTTTTCCGGGTTCAGCCGGTCGAGGTACAGCTTCATCTCGGGCCGGCTCTGGAAACGCCAGCCGGTCGACAGGCTGACCACTTCCACCCCTTTGCCGGACCAGTCGGTCCGCAGTTCTTCCAGCAATTCCTTGATCGTATCGGCGCCGACTCCCGGCCCCAGCGGCCGGTCCTGGTCGTCCAGTTCAACGAACAGCTTTTTCAGGCTGTGGATCGATAAGGGTTCGCGCGCGCAAAGCAACGCGGTTTCGAGGACTCTCTTCGCCTCAGCTATATCCATAGTCAATCTAGTGGTGCCGAAAGAAATCAATCACGTTCAGTGAGGCATACGGCCGGCGCCTGGGGCGCCGCCTGTGCTGGAGTACTCGCTGAGCTGTTTTCCGACGCACATCAGGCCGGACAGAGGGACTTGCCGGCACCGGCCTGGACCGATGCTTTCAGGTGAAACGTGCTGCGGAGCGCGGTTTTCGGGGCGAAAACTGACGTTGCCGAATTAAAGCGTTTCATCCAACGAGACGCATTGTACCTGATAAAAGGGCAAAAAGCGCATTTACCGGCAGCGAAATGTAACTGACTTTACGCTGAGGCAAGTCTTTCCGACAAAATTGCCGAAACGCCCACGAACGCCGGATATTCCGCCGTGATCACCCAGGTCGGCACCGCCGCCAGGTATTTGTTGAAGCGGCCCTTGGCCTCGAAGCGGGCGCGGAAGCCGGAGCGGTCGAAGCGCTCGCCCAGCTTGGGCACGATGCCGCCGCCGATGTAGATGCCGCCCTGCGCGCCCAGCGTCACGGCGAGGTTGCCGGCGATGGTGCCCAAGGTGCAGCAGAACACTTCGATCGCCTCGTCGCACAGCGGGCAATCGCCGGCCAGCGCGCGGCGCGAGATGTCGGCCGCGCTCAGGGTTTCGGCCTGCACGCCCTTGTGATCAGCCAGCGCGCGGTAAATCAGCTCGATGCCGGCGCCGGACATCAGGCGCTCGGCGGAAACGTGGTCAAACTCCTTCCAGGCGTACTGCAGGATCGCCACTTCGGTCGGGTTGGCCGGCGAGAAAGTGACGTGGCCGCCTTCGCTCAGCAAGGCAGTCCAGCCTTCCTTGTTCGGGATCAGGCCCGACACGCCCAGGCCGGTGCCGGCGCCGATCAGGCCCAGCGGCGTGCCCGGAATGCCGGCGCCGCCGCCCACCTGGCGCTTCTGCTCGGTCGACAACTGCGGCAGCGAGCTGGCCAGCGCGGTGAAATCGTTCACCACCACCAGGGTGTCGAAATTGACTTCGCGGCGCAGCGCCTCGATCGAGAATTCCCAGTGGTGGTTGGTCATGCGCACGAAGTCGCCCGTGACCGGGTTGGCGATGGCGATGGCGCCGTTGCGAATGCCGGTAGCGCCGAGCCTGGTCACTGCCGGCATGGCCAGGTAAGCGACCAGGGCAGCAGCCAGGGTCGGGTAGGAAGCGCACGCCAGCACCTCGATCGCCTCGATCTTGCCCGGCGCGGTTTCCAGCGCAAAGCGCGCATTGGTGCCGCCGATGTCCGCCAATAGACGCGGGCCACCCGGCAAAATAGTGATCAGGGAAGGAGGCGTTTGAACGGACTGAGCTGTCATGATAGATCAAAAAAAGTTGAGGCTTAAGCTTAAAGTATTTCTGGCTCGACAGGCAAGTGGAACTTGTAGTTTTAGTACAGTGACGGCGCTTTTGCCACAAAAGGAGGAATATTTTGGGCGTAGTATGACTACCCCACCATGAAACCATTCGTCGTTCCCGCGGACGGGGGAACCCATGCCGAGGTGGCAGGCTGGCGCTCTATGGATTCCGGCCTGCGCCGGAATGACGGCTCAAGCGCTGGCAGCGTCGTTCCCGCGAACGCGGGAACCCATACAGAGATGGCAGGCTGGCGCTCTATGGATTCCGGCCTGCGCCGGAATGACGGCTCAGGCGCTGGCAGCGTCGTTCCCGCGAACGCGGGAACCCATGCCGAGGTGGCAGGCTGGCGCTCTATGGATTCCGGCCTGCGCCGGAATGACGGCTCAAGCGCTGGCAGCGTCGTTCCCGCGAACGCGGGAACCCATGCCGAGGTGGCAGGCTGGCGCTCTATGGATTCCGGCCTGCGCCGGAATGACGGCTCAAGCGCTGGCAGCGTCGTTCCCGCGAACGCGGGAACCCATGCCGAGGTGGCAGGCTGGCGCTCTATGGATTCCGGCCTGCGCCGGAATGACGGCAGGTTCAGGCGGAAGCGGTATTGTCTTCGGCGACCGGGTCTGTCTTGCGGAATTCGGCATTCCAGGCATCCAGGCCGCCGAACAGCGGGCGGGCGCGGTGGTAGCCCTGGCTGATCAAGCCCTTGGCCACGTGGGCGGCCGTGACATCGTTAGGGCAACTGCAATACACGACGATATGGCTGCCCTTGTCCAGGGCAGCGATTTCCTCGCTGAGTTCGCCGCCATTGAACAGCAGCGCGCCGGGCACGGCCGGGTCCAGCATCTGGGCGGTGACGCTGCGGGCGTCCACCAGCACCGGTTCCTTGCCCTGCTCCAGCAGCTTCTTGAAATCCGAGATGTTGATACGCTCGATCTCCACCGACTGGTGGAAACGCTTGCGCTCCACATACTTGAACGAGATGAACAGGACCAGCAGCACCGCCAGCACGATCAGCGCCGTGGTGCCCATGGTGCTGAGGATATCCAGCGCCTGGTCCACGCTGGTATGGAAATAGGCGCCGATCGCGATGCCGGTGCCGCTCCACACCAGGCCACCCAGCACGCTGAAGCCGAGGAAGGTGCTGCCGGTGGTGCCCAGCGCGCCGGCCAGCGGCGGTGCGATGGTGTTAAAGCCGGGGATGAACTTGGCCACGATCAGCGCCTTCGGCCCCCAGCGGTTGAAATTGTCTTCGGTCTGGCTGACGCAGTAGTCGGGCGACAGCGAAATCTTGCACAGCAGTTTGAGGATGCGCTTGCCGTAATAGCGCCCGGCGCGGAACCAGAAATAATCGCTGATCAGGCAGGCGATGATGCTCACGGCCAGCACCAGCGGCCAACTGAAATCCTTGTCGACCGACATGGCGCCCGCCACGATGAGGATCGGGAAGGCAGGAATCGGCATGCCGATCTGTTCGACCAGGACCACGCCGAACACGATCAGCACACCATATTCTTGCAGCAGGAGGATTAAATTCGCCATACGGATATCTTAACTTAAAAAACGCTTAACCGTGCTTGGCGCGGTAGCCGGGAATCGCCGCCAGCAGAGCTTGCGTGTAAGGCTGGCGGGGAGCGCGGTACAGTGTGTCCGCATCGGCCAGCTCCACCACCGCGCCGCCCTGCATCACCATCACCTGGTCGGCCATGTACTTCACGACCGACAAGTCGTGCGAGATGAAAATATACGATAACCCCAGCTCGTCCTGTAAATCCTGCAAAAGGTTGAGGACCTGCGCCTGCACCGACACGTCCAGCGCCGACACCGACTCGTCGCAGACCAGGATCTCCGGCCGCAGGCCCAGGCAGCGGGCGATGGCGATGCGCTGCCGCTGGCCGCCGGAGAACTCGTGCGGATAACGCTGGAAGGCCGCTGCGGGCAGGCCGACCTTGTCCAGCAGCGCATGCGCCATGGCCGCGCGCTCGCGCTCATCGGCGCCGACGCGGTGGATGCGCATGGGCTCCAGCAAAATCTCGCCCACCGTGAAGCGCGGGTTCAGCGATGCGTACGGATTCTGGAAAACGATCTGGATACGGCGCTTGTAGGCCTGGTACTCGCGCGCCGGCATGCCGAGCAGGTCGCGCCCCTCGAACAGCGCCGCGCCGCCGCTGGCCTGGTGCAGACGCAGCAGCGTCAGGCCCAGCGTGGTCTTGCCGGAACCGGATTCGCCGACCACGCCCAGCGTCTTGCCGCGCGCGAGCGTGAACGAGACATCCTTCACCGCCTTGAACTCGCGCTTGCCGAACCAGCCTTCGCGCAGCCAGAAGCTCTTGCTCAGATTGCGCACTTCCAGCAAGGGCTGGTCATCGGGCGAGCAGCCGCGGCTCCGCTCCCGCTGCGGCGGCGCCGCACCGTCCAGATAATCGGCGATCACCGGCAGCCGCCATGGGCGCGCATCCAGCGTCGGCCGGCAGTGCAGCAGTGCGCGCGTGTAGGCGTCGGCCGGCGCGCCCAGCACCTGGGATGCCGGTCCCGCTTCGCGCACCTCGCCCCCGCGCATGACCACGACGTGGTCGGCAATCTCCGCCACCAGACCGAGATCGTGAGTGATGAACAGCACCGACATTGGGCGCCGCCGCTGCAGGCCGGCGATCAATTCCATGATCTGCTTTTGTATCGTCACATCCAGCGCCGTGGTGGGCTCGTCGGCGATCAGCAGCCGCGGTTCGCAGGCGATGGCCATGGCGATCATCACGCGCTGCTGCTGGCCGCCGGACAGTTGGCTGGGATAGGCATCGATCCGGGCGGCGGGATCGGCAATGCCGACTTCCTCCAGCAGTTCCAGCGCGCGGCGTCGCGCCTGCGCCCTGCCCATGCCGAGATGCAGGCGCAGCACCTCGCCGATCTGCGCGCCCACCGTGAAGACGGGATTCAACGACGACATCGGCTCCTGAAAAATCATGGCGATGTCCTTGCCGCAGATGGCGCGGCGCTCGGCCGGCGGCATCGCCAGCAGTTCGCGGCCGTCGAAACGGATGCTGCTGGCGGCATCGACCACGGCGCTATCCTTGGGCAGCAGCCCCATCATCGCCAGCGAACTGACCGACTTGCCGCTACCCGATTCGCCGACCAGCGCCACCGTCGCATTGCGCGGCACGCTGAACGACACGCCCTTCACCGCTTCCACCGCGTGCTGGCGCCCGCGCCGGAAAGCGATGCGCAGATTGCTCACCTCCAGCAGGTTCACGATGTCACCCTCGGGTCGAGCGCGTCGCGCAGCGCGTCGGTGAACAGCGAGAAGGCCGTCACCAGCACCGCCATGGCGATGGCGGCGGCAGTCAGTTGCCACCAGCGGCCGAGTATCAGCTCGTTCTGCGCCTCGTTCAGCATGCTCCCCCACGACACCACGCCGACCGGCACGCCGAAGCCGAGGAAGCTGAGAATGACTTCCGCCTTGATGAAGCCCACCGCCAGTATCGACAACTGCACCAGCGCGACGTGACTGACGTTGGGGAAGATGTGGACGAACATGCGCCGCCAGTGCGAGGCGCCGATGGCGTCGGCCGCCATCACGTATTCGCGCGCCCTGTGCCTGATGTACTCGGCGCGCATCAGGCGATACGGCCCGGTCCAGCCGGTCAGGCCCAGTATCAGCACGATGGTCAGCACGCCTTTCTGCTGCAGCACGGCGGCCACCGCCAGTATCATCAGCACCGACGGGATGGCGGTGAAGACGCTGTAGAACCAGTTAAAGAAATCGTCGACGATGCCGCCGCAGTAGCCGGACAGCGCGCCGAACAAGGTGCCCAGCGCCACCGCGACCAGCGCCGCCACCAGGCCGACCACGACGGAAGTCTCGCCGCCCTTGATGGTTTTCTTGATGATGTCGTGGCCCCACTTGTCGCCGCCGAACGGCAGGGTCGCGCGACGCTGCGCAGCCCCCTGGTGGTCGTGCTGGGCAACCAGTTGCGCGCGCAGCGCGCGGATATCGTCGGCCAGCGGATCGAAAGGATTGTCAGGCAAGGCTTGCTGCGGCATGACGGCGGCGGCCGTGCCCGGAGCCACCGGCGTGGCGCCCACGAAGGTCGGCGGCGCATAGTTCACGCCCACCTCCGCCTCCCAGTCCGACGCCACCAGGCCGAAGGCCGACAGCATCAGCACCACGAGGAACGCCAGCACCACCGCCAACGAGGCCATTGCCACGCGGTCCGCTCGCAGGCGGCGCCAGGCCAGGGTCCACAATCCCGCGGAGGCCGCCGTCATGCCAGCTTCACGCGCGGATCGACCGCCCGGTACATCAGGTCGGTCAGCAGATTGAACACCATGGTGGCCGCCGCCACGTACACCGTGACGGCCTTAATCACCGGGAAGTCGCTGCGCTCCACCGCCAATATCACCTCACGGCCTATGCCTGGAATGCCGAAGAAGCGCTCCAGCAAAAACGCGCCGATCAGCAGCGCCGGCAGGTTCGACATCACGTAAGTGATGATCGGGATCGCCGCATTGCGCAGCACGTGCACCCACATCACGCGCCGTTCGCTCAGGCCCTTGGCGCGCGCGGTGCGCACGTAGTCCTGTCCCACTTCATCGAGAACGAAGCTGCGGAACAAGCGCAGGGTCGGCGCCACCGATACCGCGAGGCCGATCAGTATCGGCAGGGCCGCGTAGCGCAACAGGTTCTCGCTGAAATGTTCGCCCCAGCCCTGCACCGGGAACCAGCCCAGGCGGTAAGCCAGCCCGTACTGGAAGGCGATGATGTACACCAGGATGCTGACCGACATGCCCACCGTGCAGACCATCATCACCAGCCTGTCCGTCAGCGAGCCGCGCACGAAGGCCAGTACCAGCGCCAGCGCGATGCCGATCACAGTCTCCAGCACCGTCAACGGTATCAGCACCGTCAGCGAAGGCCCGAGCCGCGTCGCGATGATGTTGGAAACCGGCTCGCCGGTGGCCCAGCTCAGGCCGAAGTCGAAAGTGGCGATCTGCCGGATGAAGATCCAGAGCTGCACGTAGAAAGGCTGGTCCACGCCCAACTGCCTGCGGATATTGGCGATGCTGTCCGCATCGGCCATCTTCCCCGCCAACACGTAGGCAGGATCGCCGCCCACCCAATTGAACAGCACGAACACCAGCAGCACCACGCCCAGCATGGTGGGCAGCATCTGCCACAGGCGGCGCACGATGTAGGCAAGCATGGGGACCTGTCCTTGCGCGGCATGGCCCGGCCGCAGGCCGGATCACGCCGCGCTGCGGATCACTTGCCGGCTTCGGCCGCTTGCGTGGCCAGGCGGCGCTGGCGCACGGCGGCGGCCAGCTCCTGCAGCACCTTGACGCTGCTGTCCCAGTCGATGCAGCCGTCGGTGATCGACTGGCCGTAGGTCAGCTCCTTGCCCGGCACCAGGTCCTGGCGGCCGGCCACCAAGTGCGATTCCACCATCACGCCGACGATGCGGTTGTCGCCGCCCGCCACCTGCCGGGCGATGTCGGCGCACACGGGCACCTGGTTCTCCGGCTTCTTCGAGCTGTTGGCGTGCGAAGCGTCGATCATCAGGCGCGCCGCCAGGCCTTGCGCGGCGATGGCCTTGCAGGCTTCGTCCACGCTGGCCGCGTCGTAGTTCGGCACTTTGCCGCCGCGCAGAATGATGTGGCAGTCTTCATTGCCGTTGGTCGACACGATGGCCGAGTGGCCGCCCTTGGTCACCGACAGGAAGTGGTGCGGCTGCGACGCGGCCTTGATCGCTTCCACCGCGATCTTGACGTTGCCGTCGGTGCCGTTCTTGAAGCCCACCGGGCAGGACAGGCCGGAAGCCAGCTCCCGGTGCACCTGCGACTCGGTGGTGCGGGCGCCGATCGCGCCCCAGGACACCAGGTCGGCCACGTACTGCGGGCTGATCACGTCCAGGAACTCGGTGGCGGCCGGCAGGCCCAGCTCGTTAATATCGCGCAGCAGCTCGCGCGCCATGCGCAGGCCGTCGTTGATGCGGAAGCTGTTGTCCATGTAGGGATCGTTGATCAAGCCTTTCCAGCCCACGGTGGTGCGCGGCTTCTCGAAGTAGACGCGCATGACGACCTCCAGGTCGGCCGCCAGTTCCTTGCGCAGGCCCACCAGGCGCTGGGCATATTCCATCGCGGCCTTGGTGTCGTGGATGGAGCAAGGGCCGATCACCACCATCAGGCGGTCGTCCTGGCCGTGCAGGATGCGATGCAGCGCGACGCGCGCGTTGGCTGCGGTCTGCTCGGCGGCTTCCGTGCAGGCAAACTCGCGGATCAGGTGAGACGGTGGCGTCAGTTCCTTCATTTCGCGGATGCGCAAATCGTCGGTGCGGGGCATTGCTGTTCTCCATTGAGCTAAGGTATGAGTAAAAAAAAACCGCCTCTGGGTGGAGGCGGTTTTTTCTGGATTCGCTGGAACTCGTTTTTGCTTCTACGTGCACCGGCCGCTATCTCCACCGCCTTGGGTTGGAAAGCTAAAGTAAAACCAGCCGGTAAAGAAGAAGTGGGTCATGTAAAGTTCCGTAGTGTCTACCGACTATAACAACAAGTCGCGCGCTTTGGCAAGCAAATATTTCTCCACACCGGGGTCAGTTCCGACATTCGGACACAAGCTCAGCCGATCTATGCTTGAGTCCGTGTCCGAATGTCGGAACTGACCCCGAATTTCAGGCGGTGCCGCCGACGGTCACGCCGTCGATGCGCAGGGTCGGCTGGCCGACGCCCACCGGCACGCTCTGGCCTTCCTTGCCGCACACGCCCACGCCGGGGTCCAGCTTCATGTCCTTGCCTATCATGGAGATGCGGTTCATTACCTCGGGACCGTTGCCGATCAGCGTCGCGCCCTTCACCGGGTAGCTGATCTTGCCGTTCTCGATCATGTACGCCTCGCTGGCCGAGAACACGAATTTGCCGTTGGTGATGTCGACCTGGCCACCGCCGAAGTTCACCGCGTACAGGCCGTTCTTCACCGAAGCCAGGATTTCATCCGGGTCCTTGTCGCCCGCCAGCATGTATGTGTTGGTCATGCGCGGCATGGGCAGGTGGGCGAAGGACTCGCGCCGCGCGTTGCCGGTCACCGGCATCTTCATCAGGCGCGCATTCATGGTGTCCTGGATGTAGCCTTTCAGGATGCCGTCCTCGATCAACGTGGTGCACTGGCTCGGGTTGCCTTCGTCGTCGATGTTCAGCGAGCCGCGGCGGTCGGCCAGGGTACCGTCGTCCACCACGGTCACGCCCCTGGCCGCCACGCGCTCGCCGATGCGGCCGGAGAAGGTCGAGGAACCCTTGCGGTTGAAATCCCCTTCCAGGCCGTGCCCCACCGCCTCGTGCAGCAGGATGCCCGGCCAGCCAGGGCCCAGCACCACGGTCATCGGGCCGGCCGGCGCCGGTCGCGCATCGAGGTTCACCAGCGCCGAGTTGACCGCGTCGGTCGCGTACTGGTCCAGCAGCGCGTCGCTGAAATAACCGTAGTCGTAGCGGCCGCCGCCACCCGACGAGCCGACTTCGCGGCGGCCGTTCTGTTCGACGATCACGGTCAGCGACACCCGCACCAGCGGGCGGATATCGGCCGCCAGCACGCCGTCGCTGCGCACCACCAGCACCACGTCGTATTCGCCGGCCAGGCCGGCCATCACCTGCACCACGCGCGGGTCCTTGGCGCGCGCCATCTTTTCCACGCGCTCCAGCAGCTTGACCTTGGCCGTCGCGTCCAGCGAAGCCAGCGGATCGTGCGGCAGGTACAACGCGCGGCCGCCGCTCGGCGTCATCGCGCCCGCCACTTTCACGCGGCCGGCGCCGGCGCGGGCGATGGTGCGGGTGGCCGCCGCGGCTTCCATCAGGGCTTGCCCGGAAATCTCGTCCGAGTAGGAAAACGCGGTCTTGTCGCCGGAAACGGCGCGCACGCCCACGCCCTGGTCGATCGAGAAACTGCCGGTCTTGACGATGCCTTCCTCCAGGCTCCAGCCCTCGTTCTTGGTGAACTGGAAGTACAGGTCGGCGTAGTCCACCTTGTGCGTGAACATGGCGCCCAGCGCCTTGAGCAGCTTGCCCTCGTCCAGGCCGAACGGCGTCAGCAGGATATCGCGCGCCACCGCCAGGGTGGACAGGTTGGGTTCAAATGGCTTCATGATGTCGGCTCCTTGATTCACATGGTGCGGTGCTTCAGCGCCGGCAGGCTCTCGCGCACGCCGGCCATGAAGGCCGCGTCGATCTCGCCGGCCACCACGCCCTCGCCTTCCGCCTGCACCGCCTTGACCGCGCCCCAGGGATCGATCAGCATGCTGTGGCCCCAGGTGCGGCGGCCGTTCGGATGCGTGCCGCCCTGCGCGGCCGCCAGCACGTAGCACTGGTTTTCGATGGCGCGCGCGCGCAGCAGGATTTCCCAGTGCGCCATGCCGGTGGTGTAGGTGAAGGCCGCCGGCACCACGATCAGCGACACCGGCCCCATGGCGCGGAACAGCTCGGGGAAGCGCAGGTCATAGCACACCGACATGCCGACCTTGCCGAACGGCGCCTCGAACACGCCCACATGCTTGCCCGGCACGATGGTCTTCGATTCGTTGTAGGACTCGGTCCCCTTGCTGAAGCCGAACAGATGGATCTTGTCGTAGCGGCCCACGTGCTGCCCCTGCGGGTCGTACACCAGGGTGGTGTTGATGACCTTGTCCGCCTCGTCGGACGCCAGCGGCAGGGTGCCGCCGATCAGCCAGATGCCCAGCTCGCGCGCCAGGCCGGCCATGAAGTCCTGGATCGGCCCGCTGCCCAGCGGCTCGGCCACCTTGACCTTGTCGCTGTCGCTCATGCCCATGATGGCCCAGTACTCGGGCAACAGCACCAGCCCGGCCCCGCCGCGCGCGGCCTCGGTGACCAGGCGGCGGGCGGTGGCGATGTTCTCCGTCACGGACGGCGAGGAAATCATTTGTACGGCAGCGACTTTGTTATTCATGGCTATCCTTTGGGTGTCACCTGGGCCTCCATCTTGGCGGCGTCCAGCTTGGTCACGACGGGCGCTTTCCACGGCCCCGTCACCTGCATATGATAGGTCAGCGCCTTCATCACTGGCGCACTCAGGAACAGTTGGGCCAGGAAGCTGCCCAGGCCGATCACCGGGTTGACCGCCAGCGCGTACACCAGCGGCGCCGTGCCCAGGTTGACCTCGGGGATCACCACCACATGCAGGTTGGCGGTTTCGTTGGCGATGTCGGCGCTGCCGTCCATCAGCACGGTGGCGGCCACGCCGTGCATTTTCAAGTTGTCGGTCTTGACGATGCCGTGGTTGATGGCGGCGTTGGCGGTGATGCCGTCGAAGGCCAGGCCTTCCGAGAAGACGTCGTGGAAGTCCAGTTTCAGCAGGCGCGGCAGGGCCTGCAGGCTGAGCACGCCCAGCAGCTTGGCCGCGCCCGGGTCCTGCTTGAGGAACTGGCCCTTGTCCACGCTCAGGGTGATCTGGCCCGACAGGCTGGGCAGGTCCAGCGAATACGGCAAGCCCTTCCAGGCGATGTCGCCGTTCAGGTAACCCTTGCCGCCCTTGAGCGTGCCGGCGAAGCCGAAGCGGTCCAGCAGCTTGCCGGCGTCGATGATGTTGAGGTTGAAGTTGAGGCTGGTGTCATGCGTGCCTTCCTTGCTGACCCATTTGCCGGTGCCGTTCAGCTCGCCGTCCGGGTTGGCCAGCGACAGCTTGCTGACGCGCCACTCGCGCGCGCTGCCCGCCTGGGCATTGTTGGCCTGCAGTTCCAGCCGGCCCAACTGCTTGTTGAACAGTTCGAAGTTTTCCACCACCACGTCCAGCGCCGGGATGGTGGTGCTGCTGGCCTTGCCGTCCAACAGCTCCTGCACGTCGCTGGACGCCGATTCCGGGATGACCAGCGAGGACAGGCGCGCCGTCACCTTGCCCAGGCCGGCGCCGGTGGACGGCTCGCTCCAGGTCAGGTAGCCGTTGGCCTGGCTGGAATCCACGCTGGCCTGCCAGGCGCCTTTCTGATGGGTGACGCCGACCACCACGTTTTCCAGCTTGCGGTCGCCGATCACCAGTTCGCTGGCGCGGGCGGCGATGGCGTCCGGCACCACGTACTGGACGATGTCGGTGGCGTCGGCGGACGCGGGCGCCGCCTCCTCCTTGCCGGCGATGGCGTCGCCGAAGTCCAGCCAGTTGTCGACGTTGAGCGCGCGCGTATTGAGGTTGAAGGCCAGGCCGCTGTCCGGCTCGGGCGCCGGCGCGTTGACGCCGATGCCGCCGCGCGTCAGCTTCCAGTGCTGCCGCGGAGTTTTCTGCCGCTGGTAGCGCGCGGCGATGCTGCTGCCCAGCGCGATGCGGATGTCGTCGTGCAGCAGGCCGGCCGCGTCGGGATTGAGGCCGCTGGTCAGCACGAAGCGCACCGGCAGGCTGTCGCCGGCCGCCTTGCCGACCGGGGCCGGCAAGTTCAGCGCCAGCCCGGCCAGGCTGGAATCGACCGCCACCACCACCTGGTGCTCACGCACGGTGACCGTGCCGTTGTAGCGGGCCGCGCCGGAGAAGTGGTCGGACAGGCGCTGCATGGCCGGCATGGGATAGGTCTGGCGGAAGCCGTCCGCCGTCATCACCCCGCCCAGCTTGACGATGATGGCGCCATCCTTCTGGCTGCCGCCGCCGACCGCGACCGGGCCGCCGAGGAAGGTGCCGGAAATCTGGTTGAGGTTGACGCCCGTCTCGTTGAACTCGATCTTGCCCTGCGCGCCGCGCACCACCGGCAAGTCGTTCATCAGCACGATGTCGTTGTTCTGCAATTGCAGCGCGCCCTGCACCTTGGTGTCGATGGCGTGCGCCAGCGGCAGGCGCAGGCTCAGCGCCAGCTTGGCGTTGCCGCTGGCCTGGGTGTCTTCGGTGAAGTTGGAAATCCATTCCAGCACCGGGCTGATCGCCACGTAGCGCAGGAATTCCTGCATGGGCGCGGCGGCGTTGCCGTCGATTTCCAGCAGCGAGTCGCTGGACGCCAGGTCGGCGATCACCGCCTTCACGTTGCTGAGCGCGGCGCCGGCCGTGGTGGCCGTGTCGCCGTGGATTTCCATGCGCGCGCGGTCGAACACGAAGCTGCCGTTGATGTGCTCGGCCTGCGGCCACAGCGGCAGCGGCTTGCCGTCCCGGCCCAGCTCCTTGCCGTCGTGCAGATAGTGGCCGGGCTGGTAGTTCAGCCGGGCGTCGCTCAGCTTGCCGGCCACGCGGAATTCGCCGTGCGCGCGGTCGGCATTGCTGTGGAAGGGGAAGTGCGCCAGCTCGCCGCGCAGGCGCAGCGTGACGTCGGACGCGGTGCCGCCCTCCAGCGCGCCGGTCAGCCATTCGCGCAGGTCGTGCGGGGTCTGCATGGGCAGGTAGCGGTCGATGCGGTTGAGCTGGAAGCCGGTCAGCGTACCGCTCAGGTCGGCCGTGCCGGCGCCCTTGCCGGTCAGCGAAAGGGTGTGCGTGCCCTGCAGCGTGCCGCTCAGGCCTTCCTGCTGGAAGGCCATGCTGTCGATCTGGAACAGCAACTGGTTGTCCGGCTGGAAGGACCAGCGCGCCTTCAAGTTCAGCTTATCGAAGGGCATGGACGCTGCGCTGAAATAATCCGGCATCTGCAGCACCAGTTGCTGGGAATCGAGGTTGAAGCTGCCGCCCTGCTCGGTGGCGTCGATCGAGCCGCTCAGGTTGTCGAAGCCGGGGATGGCCGGCATGCCGGCAATGGCGGGCGATTTGGCGGTTTTCGGTTGCGGCAGGCGCGGCGGCTGCGGCTTCAGGCCCAGCCCCACCAGCTCGCCCTGCACGCGGTAGGATTGCAGCGCCGGGAAGGCGCCCTGCCACTCGGCCGAGAAATTGCGCAGCAGGCCGCGCGGCGCGAAGTCGGCCAGCATCTGGTGCTGGTGCGCCTTCAGCGGCAGGCGCTCGGCCAGGCCGGCCAGGGTTTGCAGGTCCAGTTGCTTGGCGTGGATGCTGAACTTGTCCGGCCGGGCGCCGGCCGCCGCCACATAGGTTTCCGACAGCGAGGTCGGCGCCATCACCAGGCCGTCGCGCGTGGTCAGGGTCAGGTCGGTCAGGGTGACGGTGTGGCCGCGCGCGCCAAAGCCCGGCAGCACGGCGCCGCGCTGGCTGGCCGGCGGCGGCCGCACGTCCTCGTGGGCGGCGACGCGGCCGCTCAATTGCTGCAGGTCCAGCAGCGGCAGTTCCTTGCCCAGCACGGCGGTGACGTCGTTCAGGCCGACGTCGGCGGTGAAGCCGGTCAGGCGCGACTGGTCGATGCCGACCCAGGCGCGCAGCGAGCCGTGGCCGGCGCTCAGTTCGAACGGGTAATCGATCCAGCGCTTCCAGGCCAGCAGGTCGGTGTTGCGCACATCGGCGTACAGCTCGCCCTTCCACATGGCGACATTGGACACGCGGGCGCCGAAGGCCGGGTGGGTGAAGTCGGCGCGCACGTCCAGCGGCGCGGCCAGGGCGGCCGGCGGGGTGGCCTTGACCGCCAACTGGTGGTGCAGCCAGACGTTGCGCAGCACCACGCTGACGTTGTCCAGCGCCAGCGGCGGCGCGGCGCGCTGGCGGTCGGTCCATTGCAGGCGGCCCTCGCGGATCACGATCTCGTGCTGGGCCAGCAGCCAGTCCAGGCCCTTGCCGTCGCTCGGCTTGTTGGGGTCGATGTAGATGCCGGCCGCGTACAGCTTGCCGTCGGCGTCGCGCAGCACTTCCAGCTCGGGCCGCAGCAGTTCCAGCGACTTGAAGCGCGGGCTGGCGGTGGCCACGGTCCACCACGACAGCGTGGCCGAGACGCTGGGCAGGGTCAGCGCCGGCCGCCCCTGGCGGTCGTGCAGCACCACGTCGCCCAGGAACAGGCTGGGCCGGTAGCCGGTCCAGGAAGCGTAGATGCGGGCGATGGTGACGGGGTTGCCGACCGCCCGGCTGGCGGCCTGTTCGATGTCGCCCTTGTAATGGTCGATATTGGGCAGCACCACGTAGCGCAGCACCAGGCACAGGGTGGCAAAGGCAAAATACAGCAGCAGCGCCAGCTTCAGGGTGAAGCCCAGCACATGGTGGGTGGCCAGGTTGCAGATCCGGTAGGCAGCACGAAGCCGGTGCCAGCGCGCAGCCAACGGCCCTTCGCCTGTCACGGTCTCCTCTTCTGGTTTTTGCATCAATACGCTAATAAATCAGGCCACGCGTCAAATAAATCGCTAAACTCGGTTTTCAAGCTTTTAAGCCTGCGCAGCCATTCTACCCCATCGCTCTGCCAAAACCGCGTTCTGGAAGGGGAAATGGCGCCGGTTTTACATGCTTTACACGCCGTTACCAACCACTTAAGTGTCAGGAACACCTTGCTGATGAGTTCACCGTCCGTTTCGCGTTTTTACCAGCGCTGGCTGGCCGCCGCCCCCGACCGCGCCGCCAAGATCGATGAATTGGCGCAATTATCGCTTTCCCAGATCAATCTCGCTGATTTTTTGGCCCAAGAAGCCGCGGGCGGCCTGCCGCTGCCGCGCGCCATGCGCCGGCTGCGCAACCTGCTGATCTGCGGCCTGATACGGCGCGACCTGGCGGGCCAGGCCAACCTGGCCGAGGTGGTGGACGCCATGACCCGCTTTGCCGACTTCGCGGTCCAGCAGCACCTGGCCGAGCTGCACGCGGAAATGGTGGTCCAGCACGGCGAGCCCATCGGCCAAGATTCCGGCCTGCCGCAGCAAATGCTGGTGCTGGCCATGGGCAAGCACGGCGGCGGCGAGCTGAATGTCTCGTCCGACATCGACCTGATCTTCGTCTATCCGGAAGATGGCGAGACCGCGGCCGGTCCCGGCCAGCGCAGCCTGTCCAACCATGAATTCTTTATCCGCCTGGGCAAGAAGCTGATTGCCGCCCTGTCCGAGATCACCGAGGATGGCTTCACCTTCCGGGTCGACATGGCGCTGCGCCCGAACGGCGCTTCCGGCCCGCTGGCGGCCAGCCTCAGCATGGTGGAGCAGTATCTGATCGTCCAGGGCCGCGAGTGGGAGCGCTACGCCTGGGTAAAGGCGCGCGCTGTCACCGGGCGCGCCGAGGATATCGCCGCGCTGGACGCCATTGTGCGGCCATTCTGCTTCCGCCGCTACCTGGACTTTGGTGTGATTGACGCCATCCGCAACATGCATGCGCAAATCCGCGCCGAGGTCAACCGCCAGGAACGGCTGCACCCGGACCGCAGCAACAACGTCAAGCTGGGCCGCGGCGGCATCCGCGAGATCGAGTTCCTGTCGCAGGTGTTCCAGCTGATCCGCGGCGGCCGCGACGCCGCCCTGCGCGACCGCTCGACCCGCACCACGCTGCGCATCATCGCCGAGAAAGGCTTGCTCAGCCACGCCATCGTCTACCAGTTGCTGGCCTCCTACACCTTCCTGCGCAACCTCGAACACCGCCTGCAATACCTGGACGATGCCCAGACCCACACCCTGCCCGCCAGCGAGGCCGACCGCCTGACCGTGGCGCAGATGATGGGCCTGCCGGACGTGGCCACCCTGCTGGCGCAACTGGAGGCGCACCGCCAGTTCGTGGCCGGCCAGTTCGATGAAATGTTCTCGGACAAGACCGAGAGCAGCGACCAGGACATCGAACTGCAGTCCAGCAACGCCTGCGCCGATCCCGACAACCGCGAAGCCCTGACCGCCCGCTTCGTCGCCCTGGGCTACACGGAGCCGGACGCGGCCGCCAACCGCCTGATCGCCACCTGGCAGGCGCCGCGCCTGCAATCGCTGCCGGAAGCCAGCCGCAACCGCCTGCAGGGCTTGATCAACACGGCGCTGCCGCTGATCGCGCAGACCGCGCGCGAGTCGGCCGCCGGCAACCAGTTGGCCACCCTGGGCCGGCTGCTGGACTTCCTGGAAGCGATCGCGCGCCGCTCGGCCTACCTGTCGCTGCTGACCGAATACCCGCACACGCTGGCGCGCGTGATCCGCATGGTGCACGCCAGCGGCTGGGCCGCGCTATTCCTCAGCCAGCACCCCATCCTGCTGGACGAGCTGCTGGACGACCGCGTGCACGACGCCGTGTTCGACCCGGCCGCGGTGGCGGCCGACATCGCGCGCCAACTGGCCGCCGCGCCCGGCGACACCGAGCGCCAGATGGACATCCTGCGCGAAATCCACCACGCCCAGTTGTTCCACCTGCTGGCCCAGGACCTGGCCGGCGACCTGACGGTGGAAAAGCTGGCCGACTACCTGTCCGCCCTGGCCGACACCATCGTGGCCGCCACCATCAAGGCCGTGTGGCAGACGGTGGCCACGCGCCACCGCGAGGTGCCGCTGTTCACCGTGATCGCGTACGGCAAGCTGGGCGGCAAGGAACTGGGCTATGTGTCCGACCTCGACGTGATCTTCCTGTACGACGATGACGACCAGGACGCGCCGGCCCAGTACGCCAAGCTGGCGCAGCGTTTCATCACCTGGATGACCTCGCACACCTCGGCCGGCATTTTGTTCGACATCGACACCGCGCTGCGCCCGGACGGCGCCAGCGGCATGCTGGTGTCCAGCGTGGGCGCCTTCGAGAAATACGAGAACAACGCGGCCTGGGTATGGGAGCACCAGGCCCTGACCCGCGCCCGCTACTGCGCCGGCGACGCCGCCATCGGCCAGCGCTTCGAGCAGATCCGCGAAGCCGTGCTGCGCAAGCCGCGCCCGGCCGACGGCCCGCTCAAGCAGGAAGTGTTCGCCATGCGCAAGCGCATGCACGACGCCAAGCCCAACACCAGCCGGCTGTTCGACCTCAAGCAAGACCCGGGCGGCATGATCGACATCGAGTTCATCGTGCAGTTCCTGGTGCTGCAGCACGCGGCCGCCTACCCGCAGTTGACCGGCAACTTCGGCAACATCGCCCTGCTGCGCACCTGCGGCGGGCTGGGCCTGATCGACGCCGGCCTGGCGGCCAGCGTGGCCGACGCCTACCGCCAGTACCGCAAGCTGCAGCACCAGTTGCGCCTGCAGGGCCAGGAGCAGGCGCGGGTGGACCCGGCCCTGGTGGCCAGCCACGGGGCCGCCGTCACGCAGTTGTGGAACAGCCTGTTCGGCCAGAGCGTGGCCGACTAGGCCAATCCAGGACGAAAAAAAACCGGGGCAAGCCCCGGTTTTTTCATGCGCCTGGCAGGATCACTTGGCGTTCATCAGCGCCACGGTGGTGTCCAGCATGCGGTTGGAGAAGCCCCACTCGTTGTCGTACCACGACGACACCTTCACCAGGCGACCCGACACCTTGGTCAGGGTGGCGTCGAAGTTCGACGATGCCGGGTTGTGGTTGTAGTCCACCGACACCAGCGGCGCGGTGTTGTAGGTCAGCACGCCAGCCAGCGGGCCGGAGTCGGCCGCCGCCTTCATCAGGGCGTTGACTTCGTCCACGGTGGTGTCGCGCTTGGCGATGAAGGACAGGTCGACGATGGAGACGTTGATGGTCGGCACGCGGATCGCGAAACCGTCCAGCTTGCCGTTCAGCTCAGGCAGCACCAGGCCGACCGCGGCGGCGGCGCCGGTCTTGGTCGGGATCATGGACTGGGTGGCCGAACGGGCGCGGCGCAGGTCTTCGTGCATCACGTCGGTCAGCACCTGGTCGTTGGTGTAGGCGTGCACGGTGGTCATCAGGCCGTTTTCCAGGCCGATCGCGTCGTTCAGCGGCTTGACCAGCGGGGCCAGGCAGTTGGTGGTGCACGACGCGTTCGAGATCACGGTGTCGGTGGCTTTCAGCACGTGCTGGTTGACGCCGTACACGATGGTCGCGTCCACATCCTTGCCGCCCGGGGCCGAGATGATGACTTTCTTGGCGCCGCCCTTCAGGTGGGCCGAAGCCTTTTCCTTGGTGGTGAAGAAGCCGGTGCATTCCAGCACCACGTCCACGCCCAGCTCGCCCCATGGGATTTCAGCCGGATTACGCTGGGCGAACACGCGGATCTTGTCGCCGTTCACGATCATGTTGTCGCCTTCCACTGCGACGGTGCCGGGGAACTTGCCGTGGGCGGTGTCGTAGCGGGTCAGGTGGGCGTTCGATTCGGCGTTGCCCAGGTCGTTGATCGCAACGATCTGGATATCCTGCTTTTTGCCGCCTTCGTAGAAAGCGCGCAGCACATTGCGGCCGATGCGGCCATAACCGTTGATTGCAACTTTGATCGTCATACTTTGCTCCTGGTTAGAAATGAGTACTACAACAAGCAATAATTATAATTAGGCAATGACAGATTTGACTTTGGCCACCACGTTCTCCACCGTGAAGCCGAAGTGCTTGAACAGCACGCCTGCGGGGGCCGATTCACCGAAGGTATCGATGCCGACCACTGCGCCTTCCAGGCCGACGTACTTGTACCAGAAATCGGTCACGCCGGCTTCGATTGCCACGCGTGGCACACCCCGGGTCAGCACGCTGGCCTTGTAGGCGGCGTCCTGACGGTCAAATACGTCGGTCGACGGCATGGACACCACGCGGGCCACGATGCCTTCGCCGGCCAGCGCCGAGGCGGCGGCCTGGGCCAGTTCGATTTCCGAGCCGGTGGCGATCAGGGTCACCTGGGCGTCCACCGCTTCGCGCAGCACGTAGCCGCCGCGGGCGATGTCGGCGATCTGCTGCGCGCTGCGCTCCTGGAACGGCAGGTTCTGGCGCGAGAAGATCAGGGTCGACGGGCCGTTCTTGCGCTTGACCGCCTCGCCCCAGGCCACCATCGACTCGGTGGTGTCGCACGGACGCCAGTTGTCCAGGTTGGGGATCAGGCGCAGCGACGATACGTGTTCCACCGACTGGTGGGTCGGGCCGTCTTCGCCCAGGCCGATCGAGTCGTGGGTGAACACGAACAGCGAGCGCTGCTTCATCAGCGCGGCCATGCGCAGGGCGTTGCGGCTGTAGTCGGCAAAGGTCAGGAAGGTGGCGCCGAACGGCAGGTAGCCGCCGTGCAGGGCGACGCCGTTCATGATGGCCGACATGCCGAACTCGCGCACGCCATAGTTGATGTGGTTGCCCGGCTGGCCGGAACGCACCGGCACGATTTCCTTCCAGTTGGTCAGGTTGGAGCCGGTCAGGTCGGCCGAGCCGCCCAGGAATTCCGGCAGCACCGGCGCCAGCGCCTGGATGGCGTTCTGGCTGGCCTTGCGGGTGGCAATGTTTTCCTTCTTCTCGACGGTGGCGGCGATGCCGGCGGCCAGCGCGGCCGCGAAGCCGGCCGGCAGCTCGCCGGCCATGCGGCGCGTCAGTTCCGCCGCTTCAGCCGGGTACTTGGCGCGGTAGCCGGCGAACACCTGGTTCCAGGCCGCTTCGCGGGCGGCGCCGGCTGCCTTGGCGTCCCAGGCGCCGTACACTTCGGCCGGGATTTCGAACGGGGCCGAGGTCCAGCCGATGTATTCGCGCACGGCAGCGACTTCCTTGTCGCCCAGCGCGGCGCCGTGCACCTTGTCGCCGCCCTGCAGGTTGGGCGAGCCCTTGCCGATGATGGTCTTGCAGCAGATCAGGGTCGGCTTGCTGGACGTCTTGGCGGCCGCGATGGCGGCGGCCACGGCAGCCACGTCGTGGCCGTCGACCGCGCGGATCACGTTCCAGCCATAGGCTTCAAAGCGGGCCGGGGTGTCGTCGGTGAACCAGCCTTCGACCTTGCCGTCGATGGAAATGCCGTTGTCGTCGTACAGCGCGATCAGCTTGTTCAAGCCCAGGGTGCCGGCCAGCGAGCACACTTCGTGCGAGATGCCTTCCATCAGGCAGCCGTCGCCGACGAAGGCGTAGGTGTAGTGGTCGACCACCTTGAAGTCCGGCTTGTTGAATTCGTTCGCCAGCAGCCACTCGGCCAGCGCCATGCCGACCGCGTTGGCGATGCCCTGGCCCAGCGGGCCGGTGGTGGTTTCCACGCCGGGGGTGTAGCCGACTTCCGGGTGGCCCGGGGTCTTGGAGTGCAGTTGGCGGAAGTTGCGGATATCGTCCATGGTGACTGCATAGCCGCTCAGGTGCAGCAGCGCGTAGTGCAGCATCGAGCCGTGGCCGTTCGACAGCAGGAAGCGGTCGCGGTTCACCCACTGCGGATTGGCCGGATTATGGCTGTAATGGCCATTCCACAGCGCCACGGCGATCTCGGCCATGCCCATCGGCATGCCTGGGTGGCCGGAGTTGGCCTTCTGGACGGCGTCCATTGCCAGCGCGCGGATCGCATTGGCCATTTGGGTGGTAGGGAGCGTAGAAGTCATCGTAGATATCACGGAAGTATGGAAACTGGGCGCAAGGGGCGCGGGAAACTCAGGCGCTCGCAGCTTGCTAAGCCCTTTATTTTACCAGACGATGACTTCCTCCATTTAAAATTGCGGCACCAACCAGACTGGACTCATCCCTATGCCCCGCTTCTTTTGCCCCCAGCCGCTGGCCCTCGGCCAGCTCGTCGACCTGCCCGAGGCGGTCGCCCACCACGTCCAGGTGCTGCGCCTGGCCGAAGGCGACCTGGTCACGCTGTTCAACGGCGAGGGCGGCGAGTACACGGCCGCGCTGGGCGCCCTCGGCCGCCGCCGCGCCACGGCCGAGGTCAAGGCCCACACCGCGCGCGAGGCCGAGCTGCCGTTTGCCGTCACCCTGGCGCAAGCCCTGCCCGAGGGCAGCAAGATGGACTGGATTATCGAAAAAGCCATGGAACTGGGGGTGACCGGCTTCCAGCCGCTGGCCGCGCAGCGCTGCGTGGTGCGGCTGTCGGCCGAGCGGGCGGAAAAAAAGCTGGAGCACTGGCGCGGCATCATCATCGCCGCCTGCGAGCAGAGCGGCCGCAACCGCCTGGCGCGGCTGGCCCCGCCGCAGGACTATAAACAGTGGATCACCCAGCAAGACCTGCACCGCCGCCTCATCCTGACCCCGCGCGCGCAGCAGTCGCTGGCCGACTGGGCGCGCCACCAGCCGCCGCAGGCCGTGACCCTGGTGGTCGGCCCCGAGGGCGGCCTCAGCGAAGCCGAGGAAAACGAGGCCATGCGCCACGGCGCCCTGCCGCTGTCCATCGGGCCGCGCATCCTGCGCACCGAGACCGCGGCGCTGGCGGCGGTGGCCGCGCTGAGCGCGGCCTGGGGCGGCATGTAAGGTAAAATGCTGCCTTTGCGGCCCACGGCCGCCGGACCGGCGCCTAAACAGCGCCCTCTTGAAAGACCACCATGTTGAGACTGAACGAACTGAAGCTCCCGCTGGACCACAGCGCGGAAGCCCTGCCCGCCGCCATCCTCAGCCGCCTAGGCATCCCGGCCGGCGACCTGCTCGGCTACACCGTCTTCAAGCGCAGCTACGACGCGCGCAAGAAGAGCGCCATCGTGCTGATCTACTCGCTGGACATCGCGCTGAAGAACGAAGCGGCCGTGCTGCAGCGCCATCACCATGACGGCCACATCATGCCGTCGCCGGACACCAGCTATAAATTCGTCACCGACGGCCAGGCCATCGCCGCCCGTCCCGATTTCCAGCGTCCGGTGATCGTCGGCCTCGGCCCCTGTGGCCTGCTGGCCGGCCTGATCCTGGCGCAGATGGGCCTGCGCCCCATCATCATCGAGCGCGGCAAGGTCGTGCGCGACCGCACGGTCGACACCTTCGGCTTCTGGCGCCAGCGCAAGCTGAACCCGGAATCGAACGTGCAGTTCGGCGAAGGCGGCGCCGGCACCTTCTCGGACGGCAAGCTGTACAGCCAGATCAAGGACCCCAAGCACTACGGCCGCAAGGTGCTGACCGAGTTCGTCAAGGCCGGCGCGCCGGAGGAAATCATCTACGTCAGCAAGCCGCACATCGGCACCTTCCGCCTGGTGAAGATGGTGGAATCGATACGCGCAACCATCGAGTCGCTGGGCGGCGAATACCGCTTCGAGAGCAAGGTCACCGACCTCGACATCGAGGACACCGCCGACGGCCGCCAGATCCGCGGCCTGACGCTGGAAAGCGGCGAGCACATCGCCAGCAAGCACGTGATCCTGGCGATCGGCCACAGCGCGCGCGACACCTTCCAGATGCTGTACGACCGCGGCGTCTACATCGAAGCCAAGCCATTCTCGATCGGCTTCCGCGTCGAGCACCCGCAATCGCTGATCGACGCCTGCCGCTTCGGCCCCAACGCCGGCAATGAGATCCTCGGCGCGGCCGACTACAAGCTGGTGCACCACGCCGCCAACGGCCGCGCCGTGTACAGCTTCTGCATGTGCCCCGGCGGCACGGTGGTGGCGGCCGCCTCCGAGCCGGGCCGCGTGGTCACCAACGGCATGAGCCAGTATTCGCGCAACGAGCGCAACGCCAACAGCGCCATCGTGGTCAGCATCTCGCCGGAAGTCGATTACCCGGGCCACCCGCTGGCCGGCGTGGCCTTCCAGCGCGACCTGGAGGAAAAGGCCTTCAAGCTGGGCGGCGGCAATTACAACGCGCCGGGCCAGTTGATGGGCGATTTCGTCGCCGGCCGCGCCTCCACCGAGTTCGGCGCGGTGGTCCCGTCGTACAAGCCGGGCATCACCCTGACCGACCTGGCGCAGATCCTGCCGGAGTTCGCCGTGACCGCGCTGCGCGAAGCCTTCCCGGCCTTCGACAAGCAGATCAAGGGTTACTTCAAGCAGGACGCGGTGCTGACCGGCCTGGAGACGCGCACCTCCTCGCCGATCCGCATCAAGCGCCACGACGACACCTTGCAGAGCCTGAACACGCGCGGCCTGTACCCGGCCGGCGAAGGCGCGGGCTATGCGGGCGGCATCCTGTCGGCCGGCGTGGATGGCATCAAGGTGGCGGAAGCGGTGGCGCTGGCCATGGCCGCGGAACGCCGCTAAGCCTTGGCGCGCACCGGCAGGCGGATGTGGATGCGGCAGCCGGCGCCGGGCGCGCTGGGCGCCACCGTCACCTGCCCGCCCATCTGGTGCACGATGGTATAAACGATATGCATGCCCAGCCCTGAACCGCCCTGCCCGCGCTTGGTGGTGAAGAAGGGCTCGAACAGGCGCTCGCGCACCTCGCTGGTCAGGCCGATGCCGTCGTCGGCGAAATCCAGCAGCAGCCAGTTGCCCTCGCCCTCCTGCACGGTGCGCGCGGCCAGCGTCACCGTGCCCGGCCCGCCGTTCGGATAGCCGTGCTTGGCGGCGTTCATCAACAGGTTGGACAGCACTTGCGACCAGCGCCCGGCGTCCAGCCGCACCCGCAGCTCGGGCGCGATGTCGACCTGCACGCCGATGCCCACCTTGCGCAGCACCGGTCCGTGCGCCGTCACCACGCCGTTCACATGGTCGAACAGGTTGAGATCGCAGACGTGCGCGCTGCCCTGGTCCACCGCCAACTGCTTGAAATTGCAGATCAGGTCGGCGGCGCGCACCAGGTTGCGCTCGACCAGCTCGGCGGCGTCGCGCAGGCGCTGGGCGGTGGCCACCAGTTCCGAACGGCTGACGCGCTCGCCGCTGACGCACTTCACCAGGTCGCCCGCATAGCTGGCCATGGTGGACGCCGCCGTCAACGCCACCCCGATCGGCGTGTTGACCTCGTGCGCCACGCCGGCCACCAACTGGCCCAGCGCCGCCATCTTTTCCTGCTCCACCATGGCGTCCTGGGCCGCCAGCAAGGCCTCGGTGCGCTGCCTGACCTTCTCTTCCAGCGCTTGCTCGCGCTCCTGGTGCTGCAGCTCGGCGGCGCCGCGCGCGGCAAAGATGGACAGCAGCGACAGCGCCAGCAGGCGCTTGTCCTCGGACATGGGGCGGGTATCGATGGCCGACAGGATGCCCAGCGTGCGGCCCTCGGTGTCGACCATGGGCATGCCGATATAGCTTTCCGCCCCCATCTCGACCAGCAAGGTGTCCAGCGGGTACTCGGCCTGGATGCCGCTGGCGTGGAAGCACATGGTCTGGCAGGTGACGTCCTGGCAGGGCGTGTGGCGCAGGCCGTAATCCATGTTCGGCAGGTAGTCCTGGCCGCCCCAGACGGCCAGGGTGCGGATGCCCTCGTCGCCGTCCGGCATGGCGATCACGCGGCCGGCGATCACGTAAGTCACGTCCAGCACGTGGGCCAGGTCGCGCACCAGGATGCGCAGGAATTCTGCGCCGCGCGCGCGCAGGGTGGAGGCCGTGATCGAGCGCAGCGCCGCTTCGGCCAGCACGCGGCCGTCGGCCACGTCGAACAGCCGGACCGGGTTGCCCGTGTCCTGTCCCGCCAGTCTGTCCTCGCTCATGGCTCGCTCCGGTTGGCTAACTGCTACTTATTGTATCGCTATTCACCATTCTGAACATGGTTGAATGCATTGTTTGTTGCTAGCATGTTTTAGCCATAAATGGACAGATTTTTTGTTTTTTTGTGTAAAAAACTCGTCTTTTTTAGAAAAAACCGCAGAATCTGTTGTTTATTTCAAACCTGTTACAGATAAACAATTGACCATGTGGACTTGAAGTGGTCTGATGACTGCCCTTGAATAATTTCATTGATGGATTATTCAGATTGGAAGTTTTAATAACAAAGTGCTAAGAAGTACCCCCTAGGAGTTTGATCAATGATGATGGAAACTGTACTGTCGCGGTCGCTGCGCGTAATGTTTGCGGGCAGCGCCGCACTGATGCTGGCACAACCGGCATTCGCCCAAGACGCGCCTATCCAGCGCGTGGAAATCACCGGTTCGGCAATCAAGCGTATCGACGCCGAGACTGCCGTGCCGGTCACCGTGGTGAAGGTCGAAGACCTGAAGAAGGAAGGGATCACCACGATCGAGCAAGTGATGGCCAACCTGAGCGTGTCGCAAGCCCAGCAGGGCACCAGCCAGGTGGTCGGCTCCAGCACCGGCGGCGCGGCCTTTGCCGACCTGCGCGGCATCGGCGCCAACAAGACCCTGGTCCTGCTGAACGGCCGCCGCCTGGCCAACAACGCCTTCGACAGCTCGGCCCCCGACTTGAACATGATCCCGTTCGCCGCGCTGGAACGCGTGGAAGTGCTGCGCGACGGCGCCTCCTCGCTGTACGGCTCGGACGCCGTGGGCGGCGTGATCAACTTCATCACCAAGAAGGATTACACCGGCGCCACCATCACCGTGGGCGCGGACAATCCGCAGCATGACGGCGGCTTCGCCAACAACTTCAACGTCGGCTACGGCTGGGGCGACCTGGACAAGAACGGCTTCAACATCTTCGCGATGGTGGACCACCAGTCCCAGCACCGCATCGGCGGCACCCAGCGCGACTTCAACACCCGCTACGCGGGCGGCCTGTCGGCCTCGACCTTCCCGGCCAACTGGGCGCAGGGCGCGCTGTCGGGCAACCCGGCCGGTCCTGACTGCACCACCGGCAGCCACCTGATCCCCGGCAGCGGCGGCCAGTGCAAGATGACCACCTCGTCCTTCGTGGACTATGTGCCGAAGAGCGAGCGCACCACCGGCCTGGTCAAGGGCACCTTCAAGATCAACGAAAACCACCAGTTGGGCGTGGAATTCCTGTCCACCGAGAGCAAGGTGCAGAGCGCGATCGCGCCTGTCCCGTACGGCAACCTGTACATGAACCGCCTGCGTCCGGACGGCAGCGCCAACCCGTACTTCCCGGCCGGCCTGGATCCGAACTACATGGACACCGACGGCGCCGCCACCCCTGGCGTGCAGCCTGGCTTCGCGGTGGTGCGCTGGCGCGACCTGCCGAACGGCCCGCGCGCCGACGAGAACATCAACAAGCAGCAGCGCCTGGTGGTGTCGATGGATGGCACGATCGGCGGCTGGGATTACTCGGGCGCCCTGACCTACAACCAGAACAAGGTCACGGAAAACCTGCGCGGCTACAGCAACGGCGACATGATCACCCAGGGCGTGCTGAACGGCGTGATCAACCCGTTCGGCGACCAGTCGGCCGACGGCACCGCCCTGCTGAACAGCGCTGCGCTGAACGGCAACATCATGAACGCCAAGGGCACCAACAAGGGCGCCGACCTGAAACTGAGCCGCGAAGTCGGCGACTGGTTCCAGAACGGCCACCAGGCTGGCCTGGCCGTGGGCGCGCAGTACGAACACCAGGAATTCAGCAGCCAGGCCAACACCGAGTTCGCTGAAAAAGTGGTGGCCTCGACCGGTATCGACCCGAACACCAACAACACCGGCAGCCGCAACGTGTCGGCCTTCTTCTCCGAGCTGAACGTGCCGGTGCTGAAGAACCTGGACGTGACCGCCGCGGTCCGCTACGACAAGTACAGCGATTTCGGCCACACCACCAATCCGAAGTTCGGCTTCCGCTTCCAGCCGACCCGCGAAGTGCTGTTCCGCGGTTCGTACTCGAAGGGCTTCCGCGCGCCGTCGCTGTACGACATCTACGCATCGAAGTCGTACACCAACGCGGCCGACACCCTGAACGACCCGGTCAACTGCCCGCAAGGCGTGGCCATCCCTGGCAAGGCGCCGTCGGCCGTGTGCGACCAGCAGTTCCAGGTGCTGAACGGCGGTTCGCAGGGCCTGAGCCCGGAACGTTCGAAGAACGGCACCCTGGGCGTGGTGTGGGAACCGATCAACAACCTGTCGCTGTCGGCTGACTGGTGGTCGATCCGCCTGACCCAGCAGATCGGCAGCCTGCAGGACAACGACGTGCTGGCCAACTACAGCCAGCCGCAGTTCGCCTCGCACATCATCCGCAACGCGTCGGGCGACCTGGCGGTGGATGGTTCGCAGTGCCCGAACCCGGTCACCTGCGGCTACCTGGACCTGCGCACCCAGAACCTGGGCGACATGAACACCAACGGCGTCGACCTGGGCGCGAACTACAAGCTGCGCACCAAGGGCTACGGCGTGTTCACCTTCGTCGACAACGCGACCTGGGTGCACAAGTATGAGTACCAGAACTTCGCTGGCGACGTCATGCACCAGAACGTAGGCGTGTACTCGGGCAAGGCACCGATCTTCCGCTGGCAGAACACCCTGAACGTCAACTGGAACATGGGTAAGTACGGCGCCGGCGTAGTGGCGCACTACAAGTCGGGCTACCAGGACCAGGTCACCGCGGCCCATCCTGACCACCAGGTGCCGTCGTACACCACCTTCGACGGCTACGGCTCGTGGATGGCGATGGAAGGCCTGACCCTGACCGCCGGCGTGCGCAACCTGTTCGACCGCGAACCGCCGCTGTCGTACCAGACCGGCACCTTCCAGGCTGGCTACGATCCGCGTTTCACCGATCCGGCAGGCCGCACCCTGTACCTGCGCGCGACCTACAACTTCTAAGTTGCTGAGCGCCTGAACCAAGCCCCGGTCCGCCGGGGCTTTTTTTTATAGCCAGCCGGCTCTCTTGAAGCGGCGGTACAGGTAGTAGCAGACGCCCACCATCACCAGGATCGCCATCGGGTAGCCGTACTTCCATTCCAGCTCGGGCATGAACTTGAAGTTCATGCCCCACAGGCCGGCAAACGCGGTGACGATGGCGAAGATGGCGGCCCATGCCGCCAGCCGCTTGTTCACTTCGCTCTCGTCGATGGCCACCATCGACAGGTTGACCTGGATCGCCGTGGCGATGGTGTCGCGGATGCCGTCCAGCGAGGACATGATGCGGTGCAGGTGGTCGTGCACGTCGCGGAAGTAATCCTGCGTGTTCTTGCAGATGGCCGGCACGCGCCCGCCGTGCAACCGTCCCACCGCCTCGGTCAGCGGCGCCACCACGTGGCGCACCGTGCTGACCTTGCCCTTCAATTCGTACAGGCGCTGGATGTTGTCGCGCTGGCGGCCCTGGGTGAAGATCATCTCCTCGATTTTTTCCAGCTCGCTCTCCAGCAGGTCCAGCACCGGGAAGTAGCGGTCCACCACCGCGTCCATCAGCGCGTACAGCACGAAGGCCGGCCCCAGGCTCAGCATGTGCGGCTCGCGCTCGGCGCGGGCGCGCACGCCCAGGAAGCCCTGCTGGCTGTTGCCGTCGCGCGAAGACAGCACATAGTTTTCGCCGACGAAGATGTCGACCTCGCCCACCGCGATCTCGCCGTCGCGGCACTCGATGGTCTTGACCACCACGAACAGGGAGTCGCCGTATTCCTCGATCTTGGGCCGCTGGTGGCCGCGGTTGGCGTCTTCCACGGCCAGCTCGTGCAGGTTGAATTCCTCCTGCATCTGGCCCAGTTCCGCCGGCTCGGCGCCGCGCAGGGCCACCCAGACGAAAGTGTCCGGCTTGGCCACGTAATCGCTGATGTCTTCGACCGGGATGTCGGCCAGTTTTTTACCGTCGTGGTAGGCCACGCAATTAATCAGCATACTGTTTCCATAAAAAAGAAAAGCCCTTGGCTTGGTCAGCCAAGAGCTTACCTCAAACTGCGGCAACGGCAGGCTTAAGCCGCGTGCAGATAGCGCGCGGCCGGCCTGGCGTGCGACAGGTTGGGCGCCAGCGCATGCCGCGCCGCCTCCATGCGCTGGAAGTCGGCCACGTCGGGCAGCGAGGGCAGCGTCACCAGTTCGCGCTGGTCGAAGCCGGCCAGGGCCGCGTCCACCAGGTCTTCCGGCGTCATCACGATGGCTTGCGGCAGGTGCTCGTGCGGCATGCCGGCGCGCTGCCAGAACGGCGTGGCGATCGCGCCCGGCAGCACGGCCTGCACCTGCACGCCCTGGTCGGCCAGCTCGTGGTGCAGCGACTGGGTGAACGCCAGCACGAAGGCCTTGCTGCCGCCGTAGGTGCCGTTCAGCAGTTCCGGCTGCAGCGCCACGATGGAAGCGATGTTGATGATGGCGCCCGCGCCGCGCCGGACCAGCGCCGGCGCCACGGCGCGGGTCAAGCGGGTCAGCGCCGTGACGTTCACCGCGATCATGTTGTCCAGTTCTTCCGGGGTGGAGTCGATCAGCGGCTTGACCGCGCCCAGGCCGGCGTTATTGACCAGCATGGCGATGCTGTCGTCGCCGGCCAAGCGCTGCTCGACCTCGCGCAGTGCGGCCGGCTGGCTCAGGTCGGCGCGGATCACGTCCACCTTGCGGCCGGTCGCGGCCGCGATGCCGGCCGCCTGCGCGGACAGCCTGGCGGCGTCGCGCGCCACCAGCACCAGGTCGTAGCCGCGGCGGGCCAGGCGGTCGGCGTAGACGGCGCCGATGCCGGTGGAGGCGCCAGTGATCAATGCGGTTTTCATCATGCTGCTCCTTGAAGTGATTTGACAAGGCACAGTGTAGGCGCGCACACTGAGGCCCGTGTGACGTAGATCCCTCAATTTGGGCCATCATGAATAAATCCATCGGCTTGCTGCTGTTCCCCGGCTTCCAGATCGTCGACCTGGCCGCGGTGACCGTGTTCGAGGTCGCCAATGCCCTGCCCGGCGGGCCGTATTACGCGATGCGCATGCTGTCCGAGCATGGCGGCCCGGTGCTCAGCTCCGCCGGCGTGCCGGTGGTGACGCAGGCCTTCGGCAAGCCGCGCTTCGACACCATCCTGGTGGCCGGCAGCATGGAACTGCGGCCGTCGTCGCCCGCCTTCCTGGACTTCCTGCGCGCGGCCAGCCTGGCGTCGCGCCGCACCGCCAGCATCTGCACCGGCGCCTTCTGCCTGGCCGAGGCGGGCCTGCTGGAAGGCCGCCGCGTGACAACGCACTGGGCGCTGGCGCGCGAGCTGCAGCGCCGCTATCCCAAGGCCAGGGTGGAGGAAGACCGCATCTACATCGAGCACGATCACGTCTGGAGTTCGGCCGGCATGACCGCCTGCATCGACCTGGCGCTGGCCCTGGTGGAAAGCGACCACGGCGCCGAACTGGCGCGCGCGGTGGCGCGCAAGATGGTGGTGTACCACCGCCGCAGCGGCGGCCAGTCGCAGTTCTCGGCGCTGCTGGAACTGGAACCGAAGTCGGACCGCATCCAGACCGCCCTCACCTACGCCAAGCGCAACCTGCGCAAGCCCCTGTCGGTGGACGAGCTGGCCGATGCGGCCAACCTGAGCCGCCGCCAGTTCAGCCGCAGCTTCCGGCTGGAGACCGGCCAGTCGCCGGCCAAGGCGGTGGAGACGCTGCGCGTGGAAGCGGCGCGCGCCATGATCGAGGACGGCAACCACGCGCTCGACGTGGTGGCGCGCGAAGTGGGTTTCGACGACCCGGAGCGCATGCGGCGCGCCTTCATCCGCGCTTACGGCCAGCCGCCGCAAGCGCTCAAGCGGGCCGCACGCGCCGCCGCCTAGTCGTCCTTGGCGCCGTCGATGCCCAGTTCGGCGATCTTGCGGGTGATGGTGTTGCGGCCTATGCCCAGACGCACGGCGGCGTCGTTCTTGCGGCCGTGCGTGTGCTTCAGCGCGGTGCGGATCAGGGCCGATTCGAACTGCCGGCCCAGCACCGCCATCACTTCCTGCTGGCCGGCGGCCAGCATGCCGGCGGCCTGCGCTTCCAGCAATCCCAGCCAGGCCTCGGGCGAGGCGGCGGCCGACTCCGCCGCGGTCGCGTGCACCGTGCCGTGGTGCGCCGCGCTGTAGCTTTCCACCGGCGCGGACGACGCTGGCGGTGCGCCCGCGGCAGCCGCACCGCCGGCCGTTTCCTGCGACAGCTCGGCTGGCAAATCCTTGATCTCCACCGTCTGCCCCGGCGCCATCACCGTGATCCAGTTGCACAGGTTTTCCAACTGGCGCACGTTGCCCGGCAACTCCAGGCCGCACAGGAAGTTCAGCGCGGCGTCGCTCATGCGCTTGGCTTCCACGCCCAGTTGCTTGGCGCTCTGCACCAGGAAGTGGCGCACCAAAATAGGGATATCCTCGCGCCGCTCCCTCAAACTGGGCAGGCGCAGGCGAATCACGTTCAGGCGGTGGAACAAGTCTTCGCGGAACAGGCCTTCGCGCACGCGCTGCTCCAGGTTTTGGTGCGTGGCCGTGATCACGCGCACATTGGCCTTCAGCGGCTGGTGGCCGCCGACGCGGTAGAAATGGCCGTCCGACAGCACGCGCAGCAGGCGCGTCTGCAAATCGAAGGGCATGTCGCCGATCTCGTCGAGGAACAGGGTACCGCCCTCGGCCTGCTCAAAGCGGCCGCGGCGCGTGGTCTGGGCGCCGGTGAAGGCGCCGCGCTCGTGGCCGAACAGTTCGGATTCCAGCAAGTCCTTGGGGATGGCCGCCGTGTTCAGCGCGATGAAGGGCTGGGCCGCGCGCGGGCTGTGCTTGTGCAGGGCGCGCGCCACCAGTTCCTTGCCGCTGCCCGATTCGCCGGTGATCAGCACCGTCACGTTCGACTGCGACAGGCGGCCGATGGCGCGGAAGACTTCCTGCATGGCCGGCGCCTGGCCCAGGATTTCCGGCGTTTCGGCCGGCCCCGATTCGACGCTGGTTTCGCGCAGGCTCTCGTCCAGCGCGCGGCGTATCAGTTCGACCGCCTTGTCGATGTCGAAGGGCTTGGCCAGGTATTCGAAGGCGCCGCCCTGGAAGGCCGCGACGGCCGAGTCCAGGTCGGAAAAGGCGGTGATGATGATGACCGGCAGGCCGGGGAAGCGCGACTTCACCAGTTGCAGCAGGTCGAGGCCGGAATCGCCCGGCATGCGGATGTCGGACACCAGCACCTGCGGCGTCTCGACATCCAGCGCGGCGATGGCGTCGCGCGCGTTGGCAAAACTTCTCGTCGCCAGGTTTTCCCTGGCCAGTGCTTTCTCCAGTACCCAGCGGATCGATTCGTCGTCGTCTACTATCCAGATTGGCTTCATGTGTTTATGTGTATTCCGCGATGGATCGTGCTATCAGGGGACCCGGCCCGCCTGCCGCCGTCGCTTATGGCAGCGGCAGCAAGATGCGGAAATCCGTGAATCCAGGCCGGCTCTCGCACTCGATCACGCCCATGTGCTGCTGCACGAAGGTCTGCGCTAGGGTCAAGCCCAAGCCGCTGCCGCCTTCCCTGCCCGACACCAGCGGATAGAAGATGCGGTCGCGTATCTGGGGTGCGATACCCGGTCCATTGTCAATGATATGCAAATCTAGTGCCAGCCCGTAGCGGACCTTGGCCAGGGTGACTTGGCGCGCCACCCGCGTCTTGAAAATAATTTGCGCATCGCCGGCGTCGATGCGCGCGGCCAGCGCCTGCGCCGCGTTGTGGGCGATATTGAGCACGGTCTGGATCAGTTGCTCCTTGTCGCCGCGGAATTCGGGAATGGAGGCGTCGTAGTCGCGCAGGATGGCCAGGCCGGACGGGAATTCCGCCAGCATCAGGCTGCGCACGCGCTCCAGCACTTCGTGGATGTTGACGTCGCCGACGATGTGCGGCCGGCGGTGCGGCGCCAGCAGGCGGTCCACCAGCGTCTGCAGGCGGTCGGCTTCCTTGATGATGACCTGGGTGTACTCGCGCAACTGGCCGGCGTGCAGGGCCGGCAGCTCCATCTCCAGCAACTGCGCCGCGCCGCGGATGCCGCCCAGCGGGTTCTTGATCTCGTGCGCCAGGTTGCGGATCAACTCCTTGTTGACCTGGCTCTGGTCGAGGATGCGCTCCTCGCGGTCCAGCTTGAGCGCCTGCAGGTGCTCGCGCAATTCGATCAGCACGTGGTCGGGCGGCTCGTCCAGCGCCGAGGCGATGCTGTGCACGTGCAGCGGCTCGCGCCCGGCCCGCTCCAGCGTCAACTCCTGGCGCAGGTCGGAGAACTGGTGCTCCAGCGCCTGCGCGCAGATGTGCTCCAGCTCGTCGGGATTGAGGAATTGCGCGCTCAGCTTCTGGTGCGCCAGCGCCTTCAGCGAGGACTCCAGCAGGTTCTCGGCTGCCGCGTTGACGTAGGTGATGCGGCCTTCCGCATCGAGTATCACCACGGCCGAAGCCAACAGTTCCAGGCCGGCCAGCGAGGCGGGACGGCTGACGGCGCCGGCGTGGACGGCGATCTTACTGACAGGGCTCATCGGATATTGGCTATCTCACGTTTCAATGCATCGACATTCTTTTCCGAGCGGCTGATGCTGTCGCGCAGCGCGGCCACCCGCTCCAGGTACTTCGCGTAGTTGCGCTCGTCGCCGCGCCGTTCCGGCTCGCCGTTGTTGTATTCCTGGCGCAGCGCGGCCAGCTTTTGCGATTCGTTCTTCAGTTCTTCTTCGAGGATGCCGCGGCGGTCATCGTCGCGCGCGCGCTGCTCGGCGCTGTCCACGCGCGGGAAGCTGCCGGGAGTCGCCAGCGGCGGCGCGGCCCGCGGCGGCGTGGCGTGCCGCGCCGGCGCCGGCACCGTCAGCCCCGGCAAATCCATGGCCTTGCAATAGCTGCCGCGATAGACATCGGTGTACTCGGTACTGCCGTTGGGCGCGGTGCACTTGTAAATCACGCCCTGCCCGTGCGCCGACGTTGCCAGCGCCAGCAACGCCAGCAAAGCGCTATGTTTCAAACTGGTTGTCATTCGTAATCCGCGGGTGGAAAGCCTCCATCCCGAATATACCCCATCCAAAGAAAAACGCGGGGAAAGCTGCGCTCGCCCCGCGTTCTTGGCCACATTGCAAGCGCCGGCCTGGCCGGCGCGCCGCAATTACAGCGAGTAGTACATGTCGAATTCAGCAGGGTGGGTGGTCATGCGCATGCGCTGCACGTCCTGCATCTTCAGTTCGATGTAAGCGTCGATCATCGAATCGGTGAACACGCCGCCGCGGGTCAGGAACTCGCGGTCCTTGTTCAGGTTGTCCAGCGCTTCTTCCAGCGATGCGCAGACGGTTGGGATCAGCGCATCTTCTTCCGGCGGCAGGTGGTACAGGTCTTTCGACGCTGCTTCGCCCGGGTGGATCTTGTTCTGGATACCGTCCAGACCTGCCATCAGCAGGGCTGCGAAGCACAGGTACACGTTCGCCAGCGGGTCCGGGAAGCGGGTTTCGATACGGCGGCCCTTAGGATTGGCCACGTGTGGAATACGGATCGAAGCCGAACGGTTCTTGGCCGAGTAAGCCAGCTTGACCGGCGCTTCGAAGCCTGGAACCAGACGCTTGTACGAGTTGGTGCCTGGGTTGGTGATCGCGTTCAGGGCCTTGGCGTGCTTGATGATGCCGCCGATGTAGAACAGCGCGGTTTCCGACAGGCCGGCATAGCCGTCGCCGGCGAACAGGTTCTTGCCGTCTTTCCAGATCGACTGGTGCACGTGCATGCCCGAACCGTTGTCGCCAACGATAGGCTTAGGCATGAAGGTGGCGGTCTTGCCGTAGCTGTGGGCCACGTTCCAGACCACGTACTTCAGGTTCTGGGTCCAGTCGGCGCGCTCGACCAGGGTCGAGAACTTGGTGCCGATTTCGTTCTGGCCGGCGCCGGCCACTTCGTGGTGGTGCACTTCGACCGGGATGCCCAGGGATTCCAGGATCAGGCACATTTCCGAACGCATGTCCTGGAAGCTGTCCACTGGAGGCACTGGGAAGTAGCCGCCCTTGACGGTCGGACGGTGGCCGCTGTTGCCGCCTTCGATTTCCTTGTCGGTCGACCAGGAAGCTTCGTCCGAGTCCACTTTCACGAAGCAGCCCGACATGTCGATCTTCCAGCGCACGCTGTCGAAGATGAAGAATTCTGGCTCTGGGCCGAAGTAGGCGGTGTCGCCGATGCCCGACGATTTCAGGTAGGCTTCAGCGCGCTTGGCGATGGAGCGTGGGTCGCGGTCGTAGCCCTTGCCGTCGGCCGGTTCGATCACGTCACACTGCATGAACAGCGTGGTCTCTTCCATGAACGGGTCGATGCGGGCGGTGTTTGCATCAGGCATCAGGATCATGTCCGATGCTTCAATGCCCTTCCAGCCGGCGATCGAGGAACCGTCGAACGCGTGACCCGATTCGAACTTGTCGATGCCGAATGCCGACACAGGCACGGTCACGTGCTGTTCTTTACCACGGGTATCAGCGAAACGGAAATCAACGAATTTGACTTCGTTTTCCTCGACCATTTTCAGAACTTCTGCGGCTGTCATTGCCATGCGTATCTCCTAAAGGGAATGTGTGGAACTTGTAAAGCACTACTAAGCAGTATCCGTGCCAGCCCGAAACTCATATCAATATCTTGGCAGCGACTATGAACTTGCAGGGAACTAATTCAACCCACCGGTCCTGTGCCCAAATTTACAGCAAATCAAACTCGCACCTTTTTAGTGCGTTCTTCACATTCTGCACCTTTTGAGTGCATTTTAGGATTTTTTCTGAAAAGCGCATGGTTTTGGTGCATCGGCGTCCCGGGCGCGCGCGGACGCCATATAATAAACTCAAACGTGTCTATGGAACACCTTATGAGCAAAATAGATGAGATTCTGAGCGTTGCGCGCAGCCGCAACAAGGATTGGGCGTATGCGGGCGCGGTCACGCCGCACGAAGCCTACGAGTTGCTGAGCCTGGAAAACGCGGTCAAGCTGATCGACGTGCGCACCAACGCCGAGCGCGACTGGGTGGGCCGCGTGCTCATTCCGGACGCCCAGCATGGTGCGGTACAGTGGAGCGTCTATCCGGGCGGCGTGGCCAACCACGAATTCATCGAACAGCTCAACTCGGTGGCGCGCAAGGACCAGGTGCTGCTATTCCTGTGCCGCTCGGGCGTGCGTTCGCGCAGCGCGGCCACCCTGGCGGCCGAGCACGGCTACCAGCAGTGCTACGACATCCTGGAAGGCTTCGAGGGCGACAAGGACGAGCACCAGCACCGCAAAAACATCAACGGCTGGTGCAAGGCCAACCTGCCCTGGAAAGGCGCCTAAACCACCACCGGGGTCAGTTCCGACATTCGGACACGGGCTCTGCCGTAACGGCCGTTACGGCAGAGCCCGTGTCCGAATGTCGGAACTGACCCCGGTGTTTAGACGGGCACGTTTTCCAGCGGCGCGCTGCCCGCTTCGCCCATCAGGAACTGGATGCGCTTGCGCACGAACTGTATGTGGCTGCGCAAGCCGTACAAGCCGTCGGCGAAGGACAGCGGTATCGATACCTGGTTGACCAGGTCCTCGATCTCGTCCAGCCGCTTGAGCTGTTTTTCATAGACCTGCATGCGCGTCGCTTCCGGCGCTTCCTCCACCGCCTGCTCCACCGCCCGCAACTGGCCATACCAGCGGTACACGCGCGAGCGGATGCGCCACACGTACAGCGGCGGCACCACTTTCGACAGCGGCAGCACCAGCGCGCCCAGCGCCACCACCACCACCCACATGCGGTCGAACAGGTTGGCCAGCCAGAAGGCCATGTAGCGCTGCAGGAAGGGCGGGCCGTTCTTGTAATACTTGGCCGCGGTCGGGTCGACCGGGATTTCGGTGTACTTGGCCGACGGGAACTGGCCCTGCTGCTGGAACCAGCCGGCGCCGCTGTGGATGGCGGCGGCCGCCTGCACGAACAGGTCGACCAGCGCCGGGTGCATGTCTTCGCGCGCCACCAGGGTGGCGGTCGGCGCGATCAGGTTGAAGTCTTCGGACGGGATGTTGCGGCCCAGGTCCACGATCCCCTGCGGCAGCACCACGTGGGTCAGGAAGGGCAGCTTGCGCGAATAGGCTTCCGCCTGGTTGAAGTCGAACAGCTTGATGCCCGGCGTTTGCAGCAGCATCTGGATCAGCGGCGCTTCCGGCGCCGAGGTGAACACCAGGCCGTCGATGCGGCCCTCCAGCAGTTCCACCGTGGCCGGGGTGTTGGCCAGCGAGTAGCGCTCCACCTCGCCCTTTTCCACGCCGTTCAATTCCAGCACCTGGCGGAACAGGCGCGGCGCGCCGGCGCCTTTGGGGCCGTAGTTGATCTTCTTGCCGCGCAGTTGCGTGAGCTGGGTGATGGGCGGCTTGCCCTTCTCTTCGCGCAGGAACAGCCACAGCGGCTCGACGAACAGGCTGCCCAGCGATGACAGGCCTTCGCGCTCGGCCGCCTCCTCGTTGGTGGAGCCGCTCTGCACGAAGGCGATATCGACTTTGCCCTCCTTCAGGTTGCGCAGGTTTTCGCTGGAGCCGGCCGATGGCACCAGCGTCACCTTGACGCCGTGCCTGGCCAGCGCGGCCGCGTACTTCTTGCCGAAGTCTTCGTAGGCGGAGTTTTCCTGGCCGGTGCCCAGCCGCACGGTGCGCGGCGGCGCCGGGTCCACCAGCCAGTAAGCCAGCAGGCAGACGCCGACGATCAGCAGCACGGTCGGCGCGGCGGCAACGACCAGGTCACGCACGGAGAATTGCGTGAATTTGAGTATCTTGGACATGTGGTGGCGCATAGGTTTCATGGGCTGATACATTGCCAACAAATGCCCAACTATGCAAGCGCGACGCAAGCCCGGCGGCCGTCACTCCCGCGCAAGCGGGAGTAACGCACCGCCTATTCAGCATGGGCACCCGCCTGCGCGGGTGCGACGGTCAGCCGCCGCAGGCCTGCAGCGGCGGCATGGACTGCGCGGACACCGGTTGCGGCGACACCGCCGGCGCCGCTTGCTCGCCGGCGCGCAACACCACCGGCGGCGTGGCGCCCGGCTTGGGCGGCGCGTTCGGTTCGATCAGCGGCATCAGCGTCGGCGCCAGCACCACCAGCAACTGCACCGGCAGCGCGCTGGTGAAGTCGTAGTTCTTCGATTCCGGCCCGTGCACATAGGCCGTCATCGAGCCGAAGAAACGCTCGCCGATATTGAACACGAAGGTCGCCGAGCGGTTCACATAGCGCGACTCGATCAAGCGCCCACCCGGCGCGAAGATGTCGAAGCGCTGGTCGCCGGTGCCGGTCTTGCCGCCCACCGGGATCACCGTGCCGTCGGCCTGCACGAAGGCCATCCGGGCGCGCTTGGCCGTGCCGTCCGCCACCACGCCGCGTATCGCGTCGGCCGTCACGCGCGCCACTTCCGGCGAGATCACCTGCTCGTTGCCGGTGGCCGGCGCCTTGGTGACGATGGTTTCATACGGCGTGCCCTTGGCGAAGTGCAGCGAAGTGATGCGCTGCGTGCCCTTGCGCACGCCGCCGTTGACGATGATCCCCATCAGCTCCGCCAGCGCCGCCGGCCGGTCGGCCGACGCGCCCAGCGTGGTCGCATACGAGGGCACCAGCGATTCGAACGGATAGCCCATCTTCTTCCACTGCTTGTGGATCTCCATGAAGCCTTCCACCTCGATCAGGCCGGCGATGCGCTTGTCCTGCGCATGCTTGTGGTGGGTCTTGAATAGCCACTGGTAGACCTCCTGCCGTTCCTTCTCGCTGGCCGCCGTCATCTCGGACAGCGTGGCGTTCGGATGCACGCGCAGGTAGGCCGCCATCCACAGTTCCAGCGGGTGCACGCTGGCCAGGTAGCCGCGGTCGGCCAGCGACCACTTGTCGATCGCGTACTGGTCGTACAGCTTGGCCACGCGCTCCTCGTCCACCTCGTTCTGCGACGGCAGGTGGTCGTGCAGGAAGGTGCTGAACTGCTCCAGCGTGGCGTTCGGATACACGGTGCGGTGGATCACCGCCAGCCGCACCGGCGTGCTGCGGATATTCGCCAGCAGGATGCTGTCCAGTTCCGACGGCGACTTGCCCTTGTATTTGACGTAGAAGCGCGCCAGGAATTCCTTGCCTTCCTTGTCGGCGAAGCGCGCCAGGTAGGTGGCGCGGCGCGGATCGTCCGCGTCCGACAGCAGCGAGGCCGACGATCCCGGCACCGAGAACATGTAGTACTTGGCCACGTCGCGCATCAGGCGCACGAACACCAGGTTGGTCGAATGGCGCAGCGCTTCGGTCACGGTCAGGATCTTGGAGTTGTCTTCCTTGGAGAAGTTGCCGAAGTGGTGCAGGCCGCCGCCGGTGAAGAAGCCCTCGCCCGGATTGCCGGAATACTTGCGCTCCATGGCCGCGTTCAGCATCGGCGTCAGCTCGCGCTTATCGATGGGCAGCGCCTTGAAGTAATCGATCGCCCACTGCGACAGCTTGTCCTGCGGGTCCACCCGCACCTGCGACAGCGCGGCGTTGTCCATGCCGCCGTACTTCTTGTGCAACTGGTCCATGATGTCCAGGTAGGTCACCAGGGTGCGCAGCTTGGCGGTCGAACCGAGGTCCAGCTTGGCGCCCTCGTTGATGTCCAGCGGCTGATCGAAGTTATCGGTCTGCAGGCGCAGCAGGTTGTTCTGCTCGCCCTTCTCCAGCAGGGTGAAGCTGTACACCACGTTGGCCGGATCGCCGTTGCCCAGCATGCCCTTGCCGGTCAGGCCGGCCGCCTTGGCCTTCTCCGGATCGCGCAGGTCGCGCAGCACCTGGGTGACGGCGGTCTGCGCCTGGGCGTCCAGCGTGCTGACCACGCTCAAGTCCAGGCGGTCCAGGTTGTACATGCGGTTGTCGCCCAGCAGATTGGCCAGGTGGTTGCGGATCGCGTTCGAAGCCTTGCGGCTGACGAAGGTCTGCGGCGGCGCCGATTGCAGGCCGTTGCCGGTGGCTGGATGCAGCACCTGCTTGAGCGCCATGTCGCGCATGGCCGGCGAGATCACGCCTTCGTTGGCCAGCACGCGCAAGTGGCTGTTGGAGAGCTGCTCCAGGTCGGCCGCGCCGTCGCCCAGGTAGTAGCTGGGGCGGCGCTGCGCAATCATCAGGCTCAGGGCTTCCTTGAAGGTCAGCGCGGTGTCCGCGTCGGGATGGTCGAGCGGACCGTTCAGCCGGCGGTTGACGTCGTCGAACGGACGGCCGTACCACACCCACATGCCGTCGCCGATGCCGTTCACTTCGCCGTAGCCCGGCTTGGCCGACAACGGCACCGTGTTCAGGTAATCGATCACGATCTTGCGCCGCACCTTGGTGGTGTCCGGCCCGTCCTGGTAGGCACGCAGGCTGGCCGAGACCATCTGCCGCAGCTTGTCCTTCATCGAGCTGGTGCGGCCTTCGGACGAATGGCGGTACTTTTCGATCTGCGTGGCCAGCGTGCTGCCGCCGGCCGCGCGGTGGCCGCCGGCCACCGCGCTGACGCTCTTTTCCAGGATGGCCTTGCCCAGCCGGTCCCACTCCACGGCCGGGTTCCGCTTGGGATAAGTCTTGTCCAGCAGCTCACGGTTTTCGATGAACAGCAGCGTCTGCACCAGCGCCGGCGGCGCCTGCTCGAATTTGGCGTAGACCCGCTCCGGATAGCTGGCCGCAAACAACTGCTGCGCGCGGCAATCGTAGATGGTCAGGCCGGTCTTGGTTTTTTCGCGGTAGGTGGCGTACACGCCCATGTCCACCAGGTCGGCCATCTTGGGCGAGATGCGCGCCTGCGAGGCGATCTGGTAATCGTGGGCGCGCAGCTTGGCCAGGTAGTCCGGCATGCCGGCATAGCCGAGGCGCTCGTCGTACGGGCTGTCGTGCGGGAAGCGGATCGCGTTGCTGGGGCCGTCGCCCAGCTTGTACGTCATCTTGCCGGCCAGGTCGCTGAACACGCGCGCCTGGATGGCCGAGGTGCGGGTTTCCTCGACGCCGATATACACGGCGAACGACACGCCGATCAGCAGCACCAGCAGCAAGGCATTGCGCGAGCGCTTGCTCTTGGCCGGCGCCGGCTCGTCGGGCGGCGGCGGGTCCATCTGCGCCTGCGCCAGCAACACGTCATCGGCTTCGGAAACGGCAGGGGAAGGAGTGGGCACCACATGCAGGTGCCGCTTGCGGCGAAAACCAAAAGCTGCAGCACCTGCACGTAATTTACGCGTCACGCGTGCAACAAGACGGGGCCGGCGGAAACGACGATTGCTTAACATATGATTCAAACCGGTCAGCGATTTCAGTAAATCCTACTAGCTTCCATTCCACCACATCGGCGCGGAACCAGTCGGGGCCGGAACACAATAATTTCACTGGGCCGCTGCTTTTTCGCAAAAAAACAACGGCGCTCTCCCTGAAGGATGAACGCCGCTCACGCGCTTGCCGATGACAGCGCGCACTAAGTGTTGCTGAACTCTACCCCGAGCTTGCGTAATTCGTCGCACAACTGCGCGAACGCGGCGGCCGTCTGCACCGGCTCGCCCTTGACGCCCAGCTCGATGTGGCGGCGCGTGTGCGCGTCGCCCACGCTGGGCAGGCTGAAGACTTTGACGCGCGGGTACTGCGCCTCGATCGCCACCATCAGCGGCGTCAGCGCCGATTCGGCCGCCTCGTACACCAGCACCGATTGCTCCAGCCGCGGTTCGCGGTTGAACAGGTCGGCGTAATGGTGGTCCAGCACCCATTCGATCATGGGCCAGGCCATCACCGGGAAGCCCGGCACGAAGTAGTGCTGGCGCAGCGCGAAGCCGGCCACGTTGTTGTAGGGGTTGGGGATCAGGGCCGCGCCTTCGGCGAATTCCGCCATCTTCAGCCGGTGCAGGTTTTCGGCCGAGTTGAGATCGGCCTGCTGCCCCGCTTCCCGCGCCATCTGCAAAATGCGCTGCTGGATGTTGCGCTTGCCCTGCTCGTGCAGCACCAGCGGCAGGCCCAGCGCGTCGGCCGCGGCCTGGCGCGTGTGGTCGTCCGGCGTGGCGCCGATGCCGCCGCAGCAGAACACGATGTCGTCGCCGGCAAAGGTGCGCTTGAGCGTGGCGGTGATGCGGGCCGGGTCGTCGGGCAGGATCTCGGCCCAGGTCAGTTGCAGGCCACGCGCCGCCAGCATCTGCACCATTTTCGGAAAGTGCTGGTCGACCCGCCGCCCCGACAGGATTTCGTCGCCGATGATGATAAGCCCGATCGCCATGATGTGGATTCCTTTCTCCGTGGCCGCCGCGCCGTCATGCCCGCGCAGGCGGGAATCCATGCCGCGCCGGCGTTTGCTCAGCATGGATTCCCGCTTACGCGGGCATGACGGTGGCGGCGGATGTTTCTTGCGCGCGCAGTTGCGCCAGCGCGTCCAGACAATAGTACGCGAACCACAGGCCGGTGAAGATAAAAATCAGCACGTACAGCCAGATCGAAGCGGCCGCCAGGAAGGGGAACATGACGACCGCCATCACGCCGCCCAGCCAGATGGCGCCCGGCAGCGCGCCGGCCGCGCCCGAGACCACGCCGATCGCCAGCAGGCGCCAGCGGTGGTCCTTGAGAATCCGCCGGCGCTCGTCGGCGTTGGCGTAATCGGCCAGCGCGTCGTACACCATGACGCGGCAAGTCAGCCAGCCCCACAGCAGCGCCTGCACCACCACCGCCAGCGGCGGGAAGAAGTACAGCGGCAGCGTGACGATCCACAGCAGCATGAACACCAGCATGCCGCCCAGCGCGGTGACGGCGCTGCCGACCAGGCTGCCGCCCTTGCGCTGCTCCAGTTGCGGGTAGTGGCGGCGGCCGACGTGGCGGCCGATCAGCGGCATGGCCGCCACGCCGATGAAGATCAGCGCGGTCAGTATCATCAGCGGCAGCAGGGCCAGCATCGCTATCAAGGGCACAACAACTGTTTTCAAGGTGCCAAGACCCAGCGAGACCAGCAGGTTGCTGCTGTAGCTGAACCAGCCATGCTCGGCGAACTGCGCCTGCACATAATCGATCAGCGGCTGCAGGCCCAGGTACAGCAGCACGGCCCACAGGCCCAGCGCCAGCAGGAAGGGGGCGACGCTCAGCAGCAGCATCTTGCCGTGCCATTGCGACAGGAAGGCCCGGCCCCAGGAACGGAACACGCCCACCATCAGACCACGTCCTTGCGCGCGTACTCGACCATGCGTTTCAAGCCCAGCCAGTGCTGCGACCAGAAGCCGCGGCCATAGTCGCGGCCCGGCGTCACCACGCCGTTGGCGTCGGTGCTGGGCAGTTGGTCGCGCACGCCGGTGGCGACGAACTGCGGCGTGAAGTTCGCGGTGCGGAACAGGATGTCCCAGATCGGCAGCAGCACGGCGAAATTGCAGCCGCCCAGCGTGCCCTTGCCGTGCGATTCGTGGCCGACGCCGACCGCGTGGTGCATGCGGTGGTAGCGCGGCGACACCAGCAGGCGCTCGCCCAGCCAGCCGAAATGCACGCGCACGTTGGCGTGCTGCAGGCTCTGCACAATGCGCGACACCGACACCAGCAGCACGTACTGCGACGGTTCGACGCCGATGCACAGGGCGATCAGGCCCATGTAGATGTCGCGCAGGAAGTCGTCCAGCAGGTGGTTGCGGTCGTCGCTCCACAAATTCATGTTCTGCTGGCTGTGGTGCAGGCTGTGCAGGCCCCACCACCAGTTGAACTGGTGCGAGGCGCGGTGATACCAGTAATCGAAGAAGTCCAGCACCACGAAATACACGAAGAAGCTGGCCAGCGGGCTGATGCCCGGCCACAGCGACTCCAGGTTGAGGGGCTCGAAATTATCGAAGCGCAGCAGGCCGGCGATGCGGTCCATCAGCGGATCGAGCGTGAAGAACACCAGCACCGAGAAGAAGCCGATACGGTGCAGCACGGTGTAGATAAAGTCGTTCCAGCGGGCGCGCGGATCGGTGATCTGCTGCGCCGGGATCATGGCTTCCAGCGGGCGCAGCACCAGGAACAGCAGCACCAGCTCCAGCACGCCGATCAGCAGCCACTCGGTGCCTTCGAAAGCGTCTTCGACGTATTCGCCGAAGCCGAGGTAAAACACCAACGGCTGGATCGCCGTTTCGAATAACCAGCCTTGGGCCGCGCCCAGCCAGTCGGAAAACAATTGCATCATTTTTTAAACGCCGCTACGTAATCAGGATGTTCGCGCAGGGTGGCGAAGCAGAAGCCCTTCTGCTCCAGGCCGCTGATCAACGGTTCCAGGTTGGCCGGCGCCCACGCATCCTTGCGCGACCAGATGCCCATGTGGGCCAGGAAGATGTCGCCATCGCGCAGCTCGCGCAGGGACTTCTGTAACAATACCGCATTCGGGTACGCCGTGCTGGACAGCTCGTCGCCGGAGAAGCCGGCCGGCGACCAGCCGACGTGGGTATAGCCGCAGCTCTTGGCCACCTGCAGCGCGCGCGGCGAGGTACGGCCGGCCGGCGCGCGCCAGATCGGGTCCAGGTGCTTGCCGGTCAGTGCGACAAAGCGCTCGTCGACGCGGCGGATTTCCGCGCAATACTGCTGCGGCGTCAGGCTGACCGGCTGGCCGGCGTGCTCGCCGAAGCCGGGCTTGACGGTCAGCTTGTCGCCGGGGCCATCCTTGAGCAGCACGATGTGGTCGAAGGTGTGCGAACCGATGGCGTGGCCTTCCGCCACGCGCGCCTTCCAGTAGGCCGACCAGGCGGGATCGAGCGAATAATCGTCGTGCACGGTTTTTTCGTTGGCCAGGAAGAAGGTGGCCTTGATGTGGTGGCGCTTCAAGGTGTCGGCGATCAGCTCGGCCTGGGACTGGCTGCCGGTGTCGAAGGTCAGGTAGATGGTGCCTTTGCAGGCCGCGCTGGGCCGGGCCGGCTTGGCGGCCGGCTGCACCGCCAGCGCCGGCTGGATCGCGCCGGCGGAGGTTGACGTCGCGAGCGCGGCGCTGGCGACCGGCGCGGCGGCGGCCGTGGCAACGGCCGGGCTGGCGACCGGCGCCGCAGCGGCAGGCGTTGGACCGAAGGCCGCGGCCACGCCGGCCGCCTTGGCGGCGGCCGCGCGCCCGGCCGGCGTGTTCAGTTGGCGGGCTTCGTCGTTGCGGGCGCGGGCGGCGGCGTTGATGTCGCGCGCCTCGTCGTTGACCGACTTGCCCGCCTCGTCCGCCAGGACAGGCAGGGCTGGCGCTACCGCCAGCGCCAACAGGGTCAGGGCGGCGGCGGTCTTCATCAGCGTGGCGCCGAGTTGGCGAAGAAGACGCCGTGCGGCGACCGGCCCACCGGGATCAGCTTGATGACCTTGCGGCTGGGCAGATCGATCACCGCCACCTTTTTAATCCAGCGCAGCGTGGCCCACATGGTCTTGCCGTCGGCCGTGATTTCCATGCAGTCCGGGCCGCCGGGCACGTTGATCTGGCCGACGTTTTCCAGTGTTTTCTGGTCAATGATGTTTATCGAATTGGATACCCGGTTGGACACGTAGGTATAGCGGCCATCGCCGGCCGAGCGGAAGTTGTGCGCGCCCTGCCCGGTCTTGATTTTCTTGACCGACTTTTGCGTCTTCCAGTCGATCACCTCGACGTAATCGCTGCCCATGATGCCGACCAGGAGGTATTTATCGTCCGGCGTCATGGCGATCCCGGCCGGCAGCGGGCCGACCGGCATGGTCCACTTCACGGTCTGCGTGTTCAGGTCGATGCCGCTGACCTGGTCGCTGCCCTGCTGGGTGATGAACACCATGGTGCTGGCGGCGTTGAAGGCCATATGGCTGGGCAGCTTGGCCAGCGGCACGCGCTTGGCCAGCGTCAGGTTGGCGCCGTCGTAGCGGTACAGGTCGACGCGGTCCAGGCGCAGCGAATTGGAAACGAACCATTTCTGGTCCGGCGAAAAGCCGATCTGGTAGGGATCGAGAATGTCCTTGAGCGAACGCTGGATCTGGCCCGACTTGGGGTCGAGGAAGATCAGCTCATTGCCGACCGAGCTGGCGACGATCAGGGACTTGTTGTCCGGCGTGGCCATCAGGTGGTGCGGCTCCTTCCCGACCGGGAAGGTGGTGAGATCCTTGTAGGTATCCTGGTCCAGCAACTGCACGGTGGCGTCGCGCGAATTGAGCACCACCACGACATTGGCCTGCGCGCTGGTGACCGCGGTCAAGGCGCAGAGGCTGGAGAGGACGATACGGCGTAAACTGCGGTGCATTGAAAAATCGCTTGAAAGAGCAAAACCCTATTTTACGTGGAAACGCGCTGCGGTCGAGCCCATCACCGAGAATTCTTTGTGGCGGCGGCCTCCCTGCTACAATTCCGGCCTGTGTTACACGCACTCTTTAACGCTTCTTTAAGGGAATGACCATGTCCGACATCATTAACACCCCATCCGGCCTGCAGTACATCGAGCTGGTCGAAGGCAGCGGCGACGTCGCCAAGGCTGGCCAGAATGTCACCGTCCACTACACCGGCTGGCTGCGCAACGACGACGGCAGCAAGGGACCGAAATTCGATTCGAGCAAGGACCGCAACGATCCGTTCGAATTCGCGCTGGGCGCCGGCATGGTGATCCGCGGCTGGGATGAAGGCGTGCAGGGCATGAAGATCGGCGGCACCCGCCAGTTGATCATCCCGGCCGAGCTGGGCTACGGCGCGCGCGGCGCCGGCGGCGTGATTCCGCCGAACGCCACCCTGATCTTCGACGTCGAACTGCTGGCCGTGTGATCTTCGTCGTCCGCGCGCAAGCGGGAACCCATGGCACGCTCGACATGGGCTCCCGCCGGCGCGGCAGCGACGCTAGCGCTGCCAGTTCCTGCGCAGCGCTTCCAGTTCCGTTCGCGTATCGAGCATGCCGCCGACGATGCGCTGGTCTATCGCTTCCAGCACCGCGGTCGGCATCTCCGTCCCCGCCATCCGGCGGTTGCCCAGGCCCGGCAAGGGCCGCGTGTTCTGCACCAGCACCGGAATGCGCCACTCCTCGCTGGCGCGGCAGGCGATCCCCACCAGATCATGGCTGGCCCCCACCAGCGTGAAGCTGCGGCAGTAGCCGCCTTCGTTGGATAAAAAGCTCAGCCCCACCCGCACCTCGCTGTCGGACGGCGTCGCCGTGCCCAGTTGCTGGCTCAGCGCCGTGGCCAGGCGGCCTTGCGCCACCAACGCGCCGTTGCGGTTGAAGACCTCGGTGGGCGGCGCCGCCTTGTCGGCGAACCAGTCCGGCTGCCAGCGCGCCAGGCCGAACTTGCCGGCCGCCAGCCCCACCACCATCACCAGTCCCAGCGCGCTCCATTCCAGCCAGCCCCACTGGCGCTTGGCCGCCTTGCGCGCGGCCTGCTGCGTGGCCAGGCGCTGCGCGCGTATCGCCGCCAGTTGCACCACGTTGCCGCCGCGCCGGGCTTGCGCGGCCGAGGTCCGCTGCGCGCGTTCCGCGTAGCGCTCGTCGCGCGCGGCGCGCAAGCGCGCCACGCGGCTGGCGATGCTGCTGTCGCGGCGCATGGCCGCTTCGATTTCGATCCGGGTCGCGTCGTCGACATCGCCGTCCGCGTACGCCATCAGTGTTTCGTCTGAAAAGCTCATGATCCCCGCCCTTTATGCGCCCCATCATAAACCTTTTTATGGCCGGCGGCCGATTTCGCGGCACCGCAGAACGCCTTTATCTACAGGGGTTTTATTGCATTGCAGCGTGGCGCAGCAGCTACTACAAGGGTTTCTTTTACATAAACCATTACATTTGACAATATTTATGCTAATCTGCGCGCTCCAATAACCAAGGAGGTAGTAATGAAAAAAGGCGAACTGATTGCAGAATTTGCGAAACGCACCGAGCTGTCCGCTGCTGCCGCCAACGGCGCAGTGAACACGCTGATCGCCATCATCACTGAGCGTCTGAAAAAGGGCGACTCGGTGGGCATCACCGGCTTCGGCACCTTCTCCGTAGCCAAGCGCGCTGCACGCAAAGGCCGCAATCCAGCAACCGGCGAAGCGATCAAGATCGCGGCGTCGAAAACCCCGAAATTCTCGGCTGGCGCCACGCTGAAATCGGCGGTCAACCCGACGAAGAAGAAGTAATTCTTCCGGAGTTTTACGCAGTGCCTGACCAGGCACCAGTAACGGCGGTTCATGAGGGCGCAAGCCTGGCATGGCCGCCGTTCTGTTTTGGAGCCTGCCCTCTAGCCGGTTTGGCCGGCGCTGCGGGTATGATGGCGCCCACAGTCCATCAACCACAAGGAGTGCGGTATGAGTTTGCAGGAACAATTTGAACAGGCCCAGGCCGACTCGAAGAACCTGGCCGAGCGGCCGGACAACATGACGCTGCTGAAGATTTACGCGCTGTTCAAGCAGGCCTCGGCCGGCGACGTCAGCGGCGAGCGTCCCGGCATGACCGACTTCGTCGGCCGCGCCAAGTACGACGCCTGGGCCGGGCTGCAGGGCACCACCCAGGATGAGGCCAAGCAGTTGTACATCGACCTGATCGAAGAATTGAAGTAATAAAAAGGCCCGCGCGGGCCTTTGTTTTTTAAGCCAGGAACAGCTTGCGCATTTTTTCGCTGACCTTGGCCTCGACCTGGCCAGCCATCAGGCTGATCGGGAAGCCCAGGGCGATCTGCAACTGCGCCTGGTTCGGGTGCAGGGTCAGCGCCCCATTCACGCCGCTGCGCTCGAAGCGCAGCACATCCCCCTCCCAGCGGCAGGCCAGTTCGAATTGTTCGGCCAGCTTGTCGGCCACTTGTTGCGCGGCCGCGCGGGCCTGCTCCGGCGCCAGGTGATGGTCCTGGACGATGTTGATATCCGCCATGCGGCAATCCTCTGCGAGATCAAATAAAAGGCAACATCATGCCATTTAGGCCGCCACGACGCTACAAGGAATGAATTTGCTTATAGGTATTGTATATAAGCGCAATTTGTGAGAAATAGCGAATTACCTTAAAATACAGTGCTTTGCTGGGGTGAACGGGGCCATCCCGCCCGCCTCCGAGCAGCAGCACAACAACATTGATAGGACTGTTATGACCCACGTTGTCACCGAATCTTGCATCGCCTGCCGCTACACGGATTGCGTCGATGTTTGCCCGGTAGATTGTTTCCGCCAAGGCCCGAACTTCCTCGCCATCGACCCGGACGAATGCATCGACTGCGCCGTGTGCGTGGCCGAATGCCCGGTCAACGCGATTTACGCGGAAGAAGACGTGCCAGGCGATCAGCAAAAGTTCATCAAGCTCAACGTTGAGCTGGCGCGCAACTGGCCGTCGATTACCAAGACCATCCCTGCCCTGCCGGACGCCGAGCAGTTCAAGGACGTCAAAGAAAAGCTGCACCTGCTGGCGCGCTAAGCGCCTGCCTGGCAAGGTAGTACAGGGGCGGCGCACCTGCGCCGCGTGGCTTTGTGCTGCCTGACCATTATTGAAATCACAGGAAAACCACGTATGAATACCACTGTCACCCCTCCAGGCGTCATCGAAGCCGATGCCGTCATCATCGGCGCCGGCCCGGTCGGCCTGTTCCAGGTCTTCGAGCTCGGCCTGCTGGAAATCAAAGCCCACGTGATCGATTCGCTGAACGCGGTGGGCGGACAGTGCGTGGAACTGTACCCGGACAAGCCGATCTACGACATCCCGGCCGTGCCCTCGTGCACCGGCCAGGAACTGACCGACAACCTGCTCAAGCAGATCGAGCCGTTCGAGCCGACCTTCCACCTGGGCCAGGAAGTGACCAAGGTCGAGCGCCGCAGCGACGGCCGCTTCGACGTCGAAACCAGCACCGGCACCCAGTTCATCACCAAGACCATCTTCATCGCGGCCGGCGTCGGTTCGTTCCAGGCGCGCACGCTGAAAGTGGAAGGCATCGAGCAGTTCGAACAGACCCAGCTCCACTACAAGGTCAAGGACCCGGCCATCTTCGAAGGCAAGAACCTGGTCATCTGCGGCGGCGGCGACTCCGCGTTGGACTGGGCGCTGAACTTCGTCGGCAAGGCCGAGTCGGTGGTGCTGCTGCACCGTCGCGAAGAATTCCGCGCCGCGCCGGCCTCGGTGGCCAAGATGAAGGCCCTGTGCGACGACTATGAAATGCAACTGCTGATCGGCACCGCCACCGGCTACGAAAGCGTGGACGGCAAGCTGACCGAGCTGAAGGTCACCGCCGCCGACGGCGTCACCCGCCGCGTGCCGCTGGACATGCTGCTGGTGTTCTACGGCCTGTCGCCCAAGCTGGGCCCGATCGCCGAGTGGGGCCTGGACATCGAGCGCCGCCAACTGAAGGTGCAGAACACCGAGAAGTTCGAAACCAATGTGCCGGGCATTTTTGCCGTGGGCGACATCAACACCTACCCGGGCAAGAAAAAGCTGATCCTGTCGGGCTTCCACGAAGCGGCGCTGGCCGCCTTCGGCGCCGCCCCGTACATCTTCCCGGACAAGAAGATCCACATGCAGTACACCACCACCTCGCCCAAGCTGCACAAGGTGCTGGGCGTGGAAACCCCGGTCTTCGACTAAGGGTTACCTCCCCTTTTCGACGAGCACTCGTCCTACAAGAAAGCAGCGGAAACGCTGCTTTTTTTATTCCCGGCTTAGCCATATCCTTTCTTGCAAGATTGCTAGGGGATTCCACGTACGCTTTCTCAGCAGTACTGAGAAATGCTTTACGTCATAAACAAATCTTCTATAAACTGGCGTATGATGACTATCGTGATGCACCGCACCACGCTGACCACTCGGGACTGCCATATGCTCTACCAACTGCACGAAATGCAACGTTCGTTCCTCGCCCCACTGATGCAGTGGGCCGACGCGTCGTCCAAACTGTTCACCAACCCCGTTTCGCCCCTGGCGCACACGCCGTTCTCGCAGCGCATCGCCGCCGGCTACGAACTGATGTACCGGCTGGGCAAGGATTACGAGAAGCCGGCGTTCGGCATCGACAGCGCCGTGGTCAAGGGCGCCCCGGTGGGCATCATCGAACAGGTGGTGGTCAACAAGCCGTTCTGCCGCCTGATCCACTTTAAAAAAGACCTGGACGACAAGAAATCCAAGGCCCTGAAGCAGCCGACCGTGCTGCTGGTGGCGCCGCTGTCCGGCCACCACGCGACGCTGCTGCGCGATACCGTGCGCGGCCTGCTGCCGGAGCACGACGTCTACATCACCGACTGGACCGACGCGCGCATGGTGCCGATGTCGGCCGGCCCCTTCCACCTGGACGACTACGTCTATTACGTGCAGGACTTCATCCGCCACCTCGGCCCGGACGTGCACGTGATCTCGGTGTGCCAGCCGACCGTGCCAGTGCTGGCGGCCATTTCCTTGATGGCCAGTGAAAACGATCCCAAGCTGCCCAGGACCATGACCATGATGGGCGGCCCGATCGATCCGCGCCGCTCGCCGACCGCGGTCAACAACCTGGCCGTCGAGAAGAAGTTCACCTGGTTCGAGAACACCGTGATTTATTCCGTGCCGCCCAACTACCCGGGCTTCGGCCGCAAGGTCTATCCGGGCTTCCTGCAGCATGCCGGCTTCATCGCCATGAACCCGGGCCGCCACGCGCAAAGCCACCGCGACTTCTACAACCACCTGGTCGAGGGCGACCAGGAGACCGCCGAAGCGCACCGCAAGTTCTACGACGAGTACAACGCCGTGTTGGACATGCCGGCCGAGTACTACCTGGACACCATCAAGACCGTGTTCCAGGACCACGCCCTGCCGAAAGGCGAATGGCTGGTGGGCGGCAAGCTGGTGCGCCCGCAGGACATCAAGACCGTGGCCCTGTTCACCGTCGAAGGCGAGCTGGATGACATCTCCGGCGCCGGCCAGACCCAGGCCGCGCACGACCTGTGCAGCGGCATCCCGGCCGATCGCCAGCAAGACCTGGTGGTGGAAGGCGCCGGCCACTACGGCATCTTCTCCGGCCGCCGCTGGCGCGAAGTGGTGTGCCCGCAGATCACGGAATTCATCCGCACGCACGGATAATCCCGATACAGCCCCGGCCGGTCCGGGGCTTTTTTATCGACAAAATACATCACGTTGTGATATATTTCCGCATGACTTCCAAAAAACTCAGCAAATCCGATTTCACCGCGCTGTCCGAATTCCGTTACCAGATGCGGCGTTTCGAGCGCTTTTCCGAAGACCTGGTGCAGGCGCACGGCATCACCCCGCTGCAGTACCTGCTGCTCCTGCATATCAAGGGCTACCCGGGCCGGGACTGGGCCACCGTGGGCGAACTGGCCGAACGGCTGCAGGCCAAGCACCACGGCGTGGTGGCGCTGGTCACGCGCTGCGAGGCCATGGGGCTGGTCGAACGCCGCCACCATGCCGAAGACCGGCGCCGGGTCGAAATCCATCTGCTGCGCGAAGGGGAAGACATCCTGAGCCAGTTGGCCGACAAGCACCGCGTCGAACTGCTGTCCCTCGAAAACAAATTCACCATTCCTCAAATCCGCCATGAATAACAAGACTGACACCCGCCGCGACTTCGACGGCCAAGCCAGGCTGATCCTCATCACCTGCATCGCCGCCGCCGTCGGCGCCCTCAGCACGCTGACCGCGGACCTGCTGCTGAACATGATCCGCTTCTTCACCAACCTGTTCTTCTTCCAGAAGCTGTCGACCGCCTTCACCTCGCCGGCCACGCACACGCTGGGCGCGTGGGTGATCGTGGTGCCCGTGATCGGCGGCCTGATCATCGGCCTGATCGCGCGCTACGGCACCGAGGCCATACGCGGCCACGGCATCCCCGAAGCCATCGAAGCCATCATGTTCAAGAAGAGCACCATGTCGCCCAAGGTGGCGGTGCTCAAGCCGCTGGCGTCCGGCATCGCCATCGGCAGCGGCGGCCCGTTCGGCGCCGAAGGCCCCATCATCATGACCGGCGGCGCGGTCGGCTCGCTGATCGCCCAGCACTTCCACCTGAGCGGCGCCGAGCGCAAGGCCCTGCTGGTGGCGGGCGCGGTGGCCGGCATGACCGCCATCTTCGGCACGCCCATCGCGGCCGTGCTGCTGGCGGTGGAGCTGCTGCTGTTCGAACTGCGCCCGCGCAGCCTGGCGCCGGTGGCGGTGGCCTGCGCGGTGGCGGGCTTCATGCGCCCGCTGCTGATCGAAGCCGGGCCGCTGTTCCCGCTGCACACGGCGCCGCTGGCGCCTAGCGCGCTGGTCTCCTGCCTGGTCGGCGGCGTGCTGTGCGGCGCGCTGTCGTGGACCTTGTCCACCTCGCTGTACCGCATCGAAGACGCCTTCCACAAACTGCCGATCCACTGGATGTGGTGGCCGGCGCTGGGCGGCCTGGCGGTCGGCATCGGCGGCTACCTGCAGCCGCGCGCGCTGGGCGTGGGCTACGACGTCATCGCCGACCTGCTGAACAACCACCTGGCCGCCGGCATCATCGCCGGCCTGCTGGCGGTGAAGGCCGTGATCTGGCTGCTGGCGCTCGGCTCCGGCACCTCGGGCGGCGTGCTGGCGCCCTTGCTGATGCTGGGCGCGGGCCTGGGCGCCCTGGTCGGTCCTTACCTGCCGGGCGGCGACGCCGCCGTGTGGCCGCTGGTGTTCATGGCTGCCACCCTGGGCGGCATGATGCGCGCGCCGGTGATGGCGGTGGTGTTCGCCTTCGAGCTGACGCAGGACGTCAACGCCCTGCTGCCGGTGCTGGCCACCTCCGTGATCGCCTACATGTTCACCGTGATCGTCATGCACCGCTCCATCCTGACCGAGAAGATCGCGCGCCGCGGCCACCACATCTACCGCGAATACGGCATCGACCCGATGGAGCGCCACAGCGTGGCCGAGGTGATGACCGCCAACCCCGCCACCATCAGCGCCGACGCCCTGATCGCCGACGTGATGCGCAGCCACTTCAACGCCGGCCAGCGCCACCGCGCCTTCCCCGTGGTGCGCGACGGCGCGCTGGTCGGCATGCTGGACCGCGAAGGCATCACCAGCCGGCCGGACGCCGTGCGCGTCAGCGAGTTGTTCGGCCTGAACCATCCGATCGTCGCGCTGGCCGACGAAACCTGCCGCTCGCTGGCCACGCGGCTGGCCGTGCACGAGGTGGAACGCCTGCCGGTGGTGGAGAACGCCCAGTCGCTGCGCCTGATCGGCATCGTCAGCCGCAGCGACTTGATCAAGCCGGCGCTCAGCCTGCACGCGGAAGAGCTGGAACGGCAGACCGTGCGCCCATTAAGGTTTTTGGGCCGGGCCGACGCAGATGGCGGATAATGTGGTTTTACCGCCGCATTCATCCCAGCCGTGACGAACGACCCATCACTCGCCGACCGTATCGAAGACGTCCTGCCGCAAACGCAATGCACCAAGTGCGGCTACCACGGCTGCCGGCCGTACGCGGAAGCGATCGCCGCCGGCACGGCAGAGATCAACCAGTGCCCGCCGGGCGGCGCGCAAGGCATCGCGCGGCTGTCGTCCGTCACCGGCCGCCCGGTCATTCCGCTCAACCCGGTCAACGGTCTTGAGCGCCCGCGCGCGGTGGCCTACATCGACGAATCGCTGTGCATAGGCTGCACCCTGTGCATCCAGGCCTGCCCGGTGGACGCCATCGTCGGCGCGGCAAAACTCATGCACACCGTGGTGCCGTCGCTGTGCACCGGCTGCGACCTGTGCGTGCATCCCTGCCCGGTCGACTGCATCGTCATGTACCCGGTCACCGAGGCCACCGGCTGGAATGCGTGGACCCAGGCCGATGCCGACGCCGCGCGCGCGCGCCACGATTTCCGCAGCTTCCGCCTGCGGCGCGAGAAGGAAGAGAACGACGCCCGCCTGGCCGCCAAGGCGCAGGCCAAGCTGGCGGCCGTGAACGCCATCGATCCGGCCGATGCCGCCTCGGCCGCCGAACTGGAACGCAAGCGCGCCATCATCGCCGCCGCCATGGAGCGCGCGCGCCTGAAAAAGGAATCCCAAGATAAAACATGAATGCCGCCAAACGCTACGAAATGTTCGTGCGCTTCCGCGCCGCCAATCCCAAGCCTGAAACCGAACTGGAATACACCACCCCATTTGAACTGCTGATCGCCGTGCTGCTGTCGGCGCAGGCCACCGACGTCGGCGTCAACAAGGCCACGCGCAAGCTGTACCCGGTGGCGAACACGCCGCAAGCCATCCTCGACCTGGGCGAAGAGGAATTGAAGGGCTATATCCAGACCATCGGCCTGTACAAGACCAAGGCCAAGAACGTCATCGCCACCTGCAAAATCCTGGTGGAGAAGCATGGCGGCGAGGTGCCGCAGGACCGCGAATCGCTGGAAGAGCTGCCGGGCGTGGGCCGCAAGACCGCCAACGTGGTGCTGAACACCGCCTTCGGCCAGCCGACCATGGCGGTGGACACGCACATCTTCCGGGTCTCCAACCGCACCGGCCTGGCGCCGGGGAAGAATGTCGACATCGTCGAACAGAAGCTGCTGAAATTCGTGCCGAAGGAATTCCTGCACGATGCGCACCACTGGCTGATCCTGCACGGCCGCTACACCTGCAAGGCGCGCAAGCCGGAATGCTGGAACTGCATCCAGCTCGACCTGTGCGACTACCGCAGCAAAACGCCCGCCCCCGCAAGCGCCTGAACTTCGGGGTCAGTTCCGACATTCGGACATTTCGCAAGCGAAATGTCCGAATGTCGGAACTGACCCCGAAGTTAGACCAGCACCAGGTTGTCGCGGTGGATCAGTTCCTTGCCTTCGACGAAGCCGAGGATGGCTTCGATCTCGCTGGACGGCTTGCGCATGATGCGGCGCGTTTCGCCGCTGGTGTAGTTGCTCAGCCCGCGCGCGATCGGCACGCCGTCCGTGTCGATGCAGGTGATGACCGCGCCGCGGCCAAACTCGCCCTTCACTTCGATCACGCCGATCGGCAGCAGCGACTTGCCTTCGCCGGTCAGCTTCTGCACGGCGCCCGCGTCCAGCACCACCTGGCCCACGGTGTGCAGATGGTCCGCCATCCACTGCTTGCGCGCGGTCAGATGGCCGGTCTGCGCCGCCAGCTCGGTGCCGATGCACTCGCCGCCGGCCAGGCGCTCCAGCACATTCGCTTCGCGGCCGTAGGCGATCACGGTGTGCGCGCCCGACTTGGCGGCGCGCTTGGCGGCCAGGATCTTGGTCAGCATGCCGCCGCGTCCCAGGCTGCTGCCGGCGCCGCCGGCCATCGCTTCCAGCGCCGGGTCGCCCGCGCGGCCCTGCTGGATCAGCACCGCCGACGGGTCCTTGCGCGGATCGGCGCTGTACAGGCCCTGCTGGTCGGTCAGGATGATCAGCGCGTCGGCTTCGATCAGGTTGGCGACCAGCGCGCCCAGGGTATCGTTGTCGCCGAACTTGATTTCGTCGGTGACCACCGTGTCGTTCTCGTTGATGATGGGGACCACGCCCAGGCGCAGCAAGGTGGTCAGGGTCGAACGGGCGTTGAGATAGCGCTCGCGGTCGGCCAGGTCGGCGTGGGTCAGCAGCACCTGCGCGGTGCCCAGTTGGTGCGCGCGGAAGCTGGTTTCGTAAATCTGCGCCAGGCCCATCTGGCCGACGGCGGCGCAGGCCTGCAGTTCGTGGATGTCGGTGGGACGCTGCTCGAAACCCAGGCGCAGCATGCCTTCGGCGATCGCGCCGGACGACACCAGCACCGCCTCTTTGCCCATCGTCCGCAAGGCGGCGATCTGCGCGGCCCAGCGCGCGATGGCGGCGTGATCGAGCCCGCGTCCATCATTGGTGACCAGCGACGATCCAACCTTGATGATGATGCGGGTAGCTTTTTGTATGACGGAATTCATGTGAGCGACAATATTCAAACAGGCGAAAGACGGTCTGCTGTGATTTGGCGGGCGGATCGCCCTGCTTTGCCGCTAACAGCCGCCGGCCCTGGGATGACAGAACCGGCGCCGAATGGGAAGGCATAACCAGCGGATAACTGATTATGCCGGTGATGCAGAGGATTAGTCGAGGATTTTGAAGCGCGGATCGTCCGGATCGATGGAAGAAATGCTGCGCGCCTCTTCCGCCATCTGCACTTCTTCCGCGCGCTGCTCGACCTGGCGCGTCTCTTCCAGGTGCTTCTGGATGGCGTTGACCAGCTCCTGCGTGCCTTCGTGGCTCAGCGCGGAGATCTCGAACACCGGTCCCTTGAAGCCGAACTTCTTGACGAAGTCCTTGACCTTCTTGGCGCGCTCGGCTTCCGGCACCATGTCCAGCTTGTTCAGCACCAGCCAGCGCGGCTTGTCGACCAGCTCTTCGTCGTACTTCTTCAGCTCATTGACCAGGGCCTTGGCTTCCTTGACCGGATCGACGCTGGCCTCGAACGGCGCCAGGTCGACGATGTGCAGCAGCAGGCCGGTGCGCGACAGGTGGCGCAGGAACTGGTGGCCCAGGCCGGCGCCTTCGGCCGCGCCTTCGATCAGGCCCGGAATGTCGGCGATCACGAAGCTCTTTTCGTGCGACACGCGCACCACGCCCAGGTTGGGGTGCAGGGTGGTGAACGGATAATCGGCGATCTTCGGGCGCGCGTTCGAGACGGCGGTGATGAAGGTCGACTTGCCGGCGTTCGGCATGCCCAGCAGGCCCACGTCGGCCAGCACCTTCAGCTCCAGGCGCAGCTCGCGGTGTTCGCCCGGCTTGCCCGGGGTCTTCTGGCGCGGCGCGCGGTTGGTCGAAGTCTTGAAGTGGATGTTGCCCCAGCCGCCCTCGCCGCCCTTGGCCAGCAATTCCATCTGGCCGTGCTCGCTCAGGTCGGCCAGGATTTCGCCGGTGACGTCATCGATGATCAGGGTGCCCAGCGGCATGCGCAGGTGCACGTCGTCGGCGCCGCGGCCGTAGCAGTCGGAGCCGCGGCCGGCTTCGCCGTTGCCGGCGCGGTGCACCTTGGAGAAGCGGAAATCGACCAGCGTATTGATGTTACGGTCCGCCACCGCCCAGATCGAGCCGCCCTTGCCGCCGTCGCCGCCGTCCGGGCCGCCGAACGGGCGGAATTTTTCACGGCAAAACGAGGAGCAGCCATTGCCGCCGTCGCCACCGATCACTTCAATTTTTGCTTCGTCGATAAACTTCATGATGTACCGCCATAAAACTAAAAGGCCCTACCTGTGGGCAGAGCCTTTAGATGGAAGGCTTGCGCCTTACAAACCGGCCTGCGCGTGCGCAGCAGGCCGTGAGCGTGATTTACGCTGCTGCGACTACGGTGACGTACTGCTTACCTTCACCTTTGGTCACGAACTTCACCACGCCGTTCACCAGGGCGAACAGGGTGTGGTCCTTGCCGGTGCCTACGCCTTCGCCGGCGCGCACTGGGGTGCCGCGTTGACGAATGATGATGCCGCCAGCATTGATGGTTTGACCGCCGTAAACCTTAACGCCCAGGCGTTTTGATTCCGAGTCACGGCCGTTTCGCGTAGTGCCGCCGCCTTTTTTGTGTGCCATGCTAAAGCTCCTTGGATACTAAAAAAAGTGTCGATGCGCGATTAGGCGTTGATCGAAACAACTTGGATTTCGGTGTAGTTCTGACGGTGACCCTGATGCTTCTGGTAGTGCTTACGACGACGCATCTTGAAGATCTTCACCTTGTCGTGACGACCGTGGGAAACAACAGTTACCAGAACCTTGGCACCTTCAACCAGCGGAGCACCGAACTTGATGCTGTCGCCCGCGCCGACGGCGAGGACTTGGTCAATGGTGATTTCGGAACCAATGTCTGCCGGTATCTGTTCTACTTTGAGTTTTTCGCCTGCAGCAACTTTGTACTGTTTGCCGCCGGTTTTTATGACCGCGTACATGATTTGAAACCTCGTGAAATGTTGAGAAGATTCCCCGGGAAACCGGAGAACCGCAGATTATACACAGAATGCGAATTTGCGTCAAAAACTATTCACAAATGCCGCTTAGCGTGGTATGTCAACAATCTTGCCACATCGGTAATGGTCGGCGCGCCCCTGCGGGCGCAGGGCATAGCGTATAATCTCGCCACCAATAAGTTTACTGCTACAGGTTCGCCTTGTCTGCCGCTACCCAAAACGCCACCCAAAACACCATCACCCAGACCATCGCCGCCGATATGGACGCGGTCAACACGGTGATACGCCAACGCCTGCATTCCGAGGTCAGCCTCGTCAACCAGATCGCTGAATATATCATCAGCGCTGGCGGCAAACGCATCCGCCCCGTGTTGGTGCTGCTGGTGGCAAACGCTTACGCCTACCGGGGCACGGCGCACCACGAACTGGCGGCGGTGGTGGAATTCATCCACACCGCGACCCTGCTGCACGACGACGTGGTGGACGAATCGTCGCTGCGCCGCGGCCGCGCCACGGCCAATGCGCTGTTCGGCAACGCGGCCTCGGTGCTGGTGGGCGACTTCCTGTATTCGCGCTCGTTCCAGATGATGGTCAGCCTGAACAATATGCGCGTGATGCAGATCCTGTCGGACGCCACCAACGTCATCGCCGAAGGCGAAGTGCTGCAACTGCTGAACATGCACGATCCGGACGTGACCCAGGAACGCTACCTGCAAGTGATACGCTCCAAGACCGCCAAGCTGTTCGAAGCGGCGGCGGAACTGGGCGCGCTGGTTTCGGGCGCCACCGACGCGCAGATCGCCGCCGCCGGCGAATACGGCCGCTCGCTGGGCACCGCCTTCCAGTTGATCGACGACGTGCTCGATTACGCCGGCGACGCCAGCGAAATCGGCAAGAACGTCGGCGACGACCTACGCGAGGGCAAGCCTACCCTGCCGCTGATCTACCTGATGGAGAACGGCACGGCCGAACAGCGCGAGCTGGTGCGTTCCTGCATCGAGCAGGGCGACGAGCAGCACTTCGACACCATCCTGGCCGCGATCACCAGCAGCGGCGCGCTGGACTACACGCGCCAGCAGGCGGAAATCGCCGCCCGCCGCGCGGCCGAAGCCATCGCCGACCTGCCGGACAGCGTGTACAAGGAATCCCTGCTGCAATTGGCCCACTTCTCGGTCCACCGCAACCACTAAGCTGGCAGAGTCAATCAGCCGAGCGTCTTCTGCCAATAGCCGACGTCCAGCCAGCGGCCAAACTTGTAGCCCACTTCCCCGAAGTGGGCCACTTTTTCAAAGCCCATCTTCTCGTGCAGGGCGACGCTGCCGGCGTTGGGCAGCGCGATGCCGCCGATGACCAGGTGGCAGCCCTGTGCCGCCAGCCGGTCAAGCAGCGCGGTGTACAGCGCCGTGCCCATGCCCTTGCCGGCACACGCAGGCGCCAGGTAGACCGAGCTCTCGACCGAAAAACGGTAGGCGTGACGCACGCGCCACTTGGTGGCGTAAGCATAGCCCAGCACCGCCTTGTCCTGCTCGGCCACCAGCCAGGGAAACCCTGCGGCCCGCACATCGGCGATGCGCTGCGCCATGTCGGCAGAGGTCAGCGCCTGCTCCTCGAACGAGACCGTGGTGTTGAGGATGAAGTGGTTGTAGATCGCCACCATGGCGCCGGCATCGTCGGCAATGGCGTCGCGGATGGTCAGGTTGGTCATGTGAGGATCAGAGGATTTCCTGCACCAGCTCCGAGGGACGGCACAGGCGCACGCCCTTGGCCGTCACCACGAACGGACGCTCGATCAGGATGGGATGCGCCATCATCGCATCGAGCAGCGCCTCGTCCGGCAGCGCAGTGTCGGCCAGGCCCAGCTCCACGTACAGGTCGCCCTTGTTGCGCATGGCCTGGCGCACGGTGATGCCGGCCCTGGCGATCATCTCCTTCAGCGCCGCGCGCGACGGCGGTGCTTGCACGTAGTCGATGATCTCCGGTTCGACGCCGCTGGCGCGGATCGCCTCCAGCGTTTTGCGCGACGTGCCGCAGGCGGTGTTGTGGTAAATCGTGACGGTCATGGTGCTGCCTTTGTACGGAATGCCAAAGGCAGCATTATCGCTTAAAACCGCGTCCCCATGCTCAGGCCGACGCTGCGCGGCGCCATGCGGTAGCCCTGCACGATCGAGGCGATCTGCGGGTGCTGGATGATGGTGTCCGTGTCGAAGGCATTCTTGACGAAGAGCGTGAACGCATAGCGGTCGAAGGTCATGCCGGCGCTGAAATCGGTCGAGTGATAGGACGGGCGATCGTAGTCGGTCTGGCTGGGGTCCAGCGATCCCTTGCTGGACCCGACCCACTGCATGCCGGCCATGACGAAGGCCGGACGGTTCCAGGCCGAGAAGTTGTAGCTGGCGTTCACCGCCGCGTTATATTTCGGCACGCCCTGGATCTGCGCGCCGGCCACCGCGCCGACCACGCCGTTCTGGCTGCCGATGTCGTTGCTCAGTTCCGCCTTCACGTAGCCGCCCGAGGCGGTCAGCGTCAGGCCCGGCAGCGGCTTGGCCTTAATGTCCAGCTCGAAGCCCTTGGTGGTGGCGTCGCCGGCGTTGGCGTTGTAGGTGTAGGCGCAGGTCGGCAGGTACACGCCCTGCTGGATGTTCTTCCACTTCACGTAGAACAGGTCGGCGTTGACCGACATGCGATTGTCGAGGAAGCGCGACTTGCTGCCGACCTCGTAGCTCCACAGGCTGTCCGGCGAATACGCGGGCGGGCCGCTGGTCAGGCCATTCGCCGCCAGGTCCTGGCCGCAGGTGGTGGGCGGCACGTAGATGTTGGCGCCGCCCAGGCGGAAGCCCTTGGCCACACTGGTATAAACAGTATTGTTCGTATCGGCTTCCCAGGTCAGCGCGTACTTCGGCGTGAAAGCCTTGGACGAGGTGGCGGCGCCGCTGTTGTTGCCGGCGCCGGCCAGGTAATTGCCGTTGTGCTGCTCCAGCGTGGTGTCGGCCTTCAGGTAGCGCGCGCCCACGGTCGCATGCAGCGCCGGGGTGAAGTAATAATTCAGCTCGCCGAAGACCGAGCCCTGCTTCTCGCGGTAATGGAAGGCGCCGGCAAAGGAGTTATCGTTCGGGAACTGGCCGGGACGCGCATCCGGCAGCAGGTCGGGATCGGCGATGTCGAAGCCGAACTGGCGGAAGGTGTCGGTCACGCCGAAGATGGGATCGTTCTCGATGATGTTGGTATGCTGCAGCGAGAAGTAGGCGCCCGCCAGCCAGGTCCACGGCGACACCGCCGCATCGTAGGGGCGCGAAGCGAGGCGGAACTCCTGCGAGGTCTGGCGCACCTGGTTGTTCAGGTAGACCGCCGACGGCAGCCCGGCCACGGCGGCGATCAGCGCCGGCGGCGCCTTGCCGCCATCCTCGGTCGAGGTCAAGAAGGTCGACAGCGAATAGCTGTTGTAGGCCGAGCCGTTCTGGGTGCGGTCGAACTTGCGCTGGAAGTAGCTGGTGGCCGACGTCAGGTCGACCTCGCCCAGGTCCCAGTTGATGGTGACGCTGGGCGTCAGCAGGCGGTCGATGGACGGCTCGCGCACCTGCTTCTGGGCCTGGTACAGCGGCAGGTCCAGATTGAAGGCCGAGATATCCTTGGCGTCGATGCGCTGGTAATAGACCGAGGGCGAAATCGTCAGCGCCCGCGTCGGCCGCCACTTCAGCGAGGCGCGCAGTTCCTGGTCGTTGACCTTGTTGATGTTGTTGGCGATGACGTTGCCGTCGCCGTCCACCTGGTTGATGTAGCCGCCGGTGTGCTGCGCCTGCACGCCCAGGCGCAGCGCCAGTTCGTCCGCGATCAGCGGGAAATTGCCGACCACGTTGGCGGCGTAATTGGCGCTGCCGCCCTTGGTGCTGGACGCTTCAGTGTAGGTGGTGACTTCACGCTCCTTCAGGTCCGGCTCGTTCGGCACGAACTTGATGGTGCCGCCCATGGAGCCGGCGCCGTACAGCGTAGCCTGCGGCCCGCGCAGCACTTCCACGCGGTCGATATCGAAGAAGCGCGGCTCGATGTTCCCCATGGTGTAGACGTTGCCGACCGTGATGGGCGTGTCGCCCAAGTACACGCCCACCGTGGCCGCGCCGGCCGTCGAACTGATGCCGCGGATCTCGACGTTGGACGTGCCCGGCCCGGCGCCGCCGTTGCCGCTGGCGGCGGTGAAGGAAATGTTCGGGACCACGCGCGTGAGGTCGGTGATGTCGCGCACGTGTTCGGCCTGGAGGTCGGTGCCGGTGACCGCGCTGATGCTCATGGCCACCTTGGCCGGGTCTTCCTTGCGCTTTTGCGCCGTGACCTTGACCACCTCGATCCGGTCCGACTGCGGCGCCGGTTCGGCCGCGTCGCCATCGTTGTCCCCCCAGGCCGGCGCCGCCAGCGCCGCCAACGCCGCTGCAACGGCGCTGCACATCACCTTCTCCCGAATTTTCATACTTGGTATGCTCCAGTCAGCGTTGTGTGCTCATCAGCCATCTTAACCATCTTGATGTTTTTGCAAGCAAAAAACTTGCCAATATTGATCTGGAGCGTTGGAAACTTGTCACACGGCGACGGTGTTGAAAATTGAGCCAAGTTCTGATTTAATTAAGCCCTACCAAGTCGGGGTGTAGCTTAGCCCGGTAGAGCGCTACGTTCGGGACGTAGAGGCCGGAGGTTCGAATCCTCTCACCCCGACCAAATTTATCCTTACAGTTCAAAGATTTATCGTTTTTTCCTGAATCGTTATTTATGTCGATTTAGAGTAAATTGTCTCCGTCGCTGTCCCAAACTTGTCCCAAGTCTTAACGACTGCAAACCCTTTTATCCAAAGTCTTACACATGGGGCCAACGTAACGGTAACCTCATGACTGTGCGCTTTATAAATACACCGTGTAATGCCAGCGCGAACGTGAGTCAGGCAGACAAAACAAAGTGGGATATGTCTACCTGATGAAGCGCTTCGACAAGACCACCAGTTCCTGTTGATTTGCAGCGAAATCTGACCCACTTCGCCGCATAATTTGCAAACGAATCTGACCCACGTTTAAGACACAATCCTGCTCACGACATTGAGCGGGGAATTGGAGTGATCGACGTGGCATTACTA
>Ga0209455_1000188_pt1 | contig 92883 bp, 73 predicted proteins | sample AraplaCol_mCL_r2_FD_184275 | JGI IMG/M metagenome (GOLD analysis project Ga0209455, IMG submission 184275) | Arabidopsis root microbial communities from North Carolina, USA - plate scrape CL_Col_mCL_r2 (SPAdes) (version 2) | ecosystem: Host-associated > Plants > Roots > Endosphere | place: USA...
CCGGCGGCGGCATGAAGTCGACCCGTGCGTGGTAGCCGGTCACCAGGTATTCGTTCTTGCCCAGCTGGGCGATCAACACGCCCCCCTGCTTGTTCTCGTTGCCCTTGGGCGGCTCCATGCCAAACGGCGGCTGGCCGTAGCCGACATGCACGCGCCAGTTGCCCAGGTCGAGCGTCGATTCGTGCGTGTCGTCCGGCTCCGAAGCGCCCCACAGCTTGCCCTCGAAGCTCAGGCGGGCGAGCAAGCTCTGCATCGGCGCGAGCAGGGCGTAATTCGCCGCGAATGGCTGGATCGTGTCTTCGTTGATTACCTTCGCACCCAGCGGCCAGTTCGAATACCCGGTGTAGTCGATGCCAAACGGCGAGTAGCCGATCGCCTGATGGCCCAGCACGGCGAACAGGTAACGTGCGTAAAGCACGTCGTTGCCGGTTTCGCCGACGAACAACGGATTGTCGGCACGCCCGTAGCGATCCAGCACCGCGGTGTATTTGGCGTATTCGCGCATGTAGATGTCCGGCGCCAGCAGATCCAGCGCAGGCGCCGCGGCACGCCAGATGTCGAGCACGTTGTCGGTAGGGCCGCCGCTCGAATAGCTGACGCCGGGCGGGCCTGGATGGAACGGATCGCGCAGGGCCACATTCGCGTACATTGGCAGGTCGTAGACGGCCTTGCCCGCAGCCGCGACCTGATCGATGTAGTGGGCGATCGCCCACGCATACGAGAACTCTGCTGCGTCCTTGCCGAACACCTGCGACCAGCTGCCGGCATGCTTTCCGGTCTTCTTCAGCACCGCCGCGGGAACGGGAGCCTGCAGCAAGCGCGTGCCGGCGGTTGAGTAGTCGCGATCGGTGCCGTAGGTGCCCGACTCGTTCTCCACCTGCACCATGATGACCGTGTGGCGATCTGCGTCGATCGTGCGCAGATGCGTCATCAGTGCCACAAAGGCGGCGCGGTCGGCCTCCAGCGTGTTGCTGCCGAGAGGCGACAACGAATTGAGCGTCGAGCCGTCCTTCTTCAGCACGCGCGGAAAGCGCCGGTTGTCCAGTTCCACCCAGGCCGGCGCGTAGCTCGGGCTGTTGTTCTTCCAGGTGGCAAACCACAGCAGTACCAGCCGTACCTTCTGCTGGCGTGCCTGCGCGACCAACGCATCGAGAAAGCTGAAATCAAACTTGCCCTCGACCGGCTCGATCTGATCCCACGCAATCGGCACCTGCACGGTGTTGGCGTGGATCGCCGCGATCGCCGGCCAGACCTGCGGCAGCATCGCCGGCCAGTTGCTTGAATTGTTCACCTGCGCGCCGAGGATCAGGTAAGGCTGCCCATCCACCAGCAGCATGTGCCGACCATTCTGGCTGACCACGCGCGGCAGCGAGGCGGCCGCCGCCGGCAACGCGGCGAAGAGGCCGAGCGCAAGAGCCGCGGCACACAACAGGCGACGCATCGGGGAAGCGCGCATCTTCGTTTTCGGCTTCATCGGGCCACCTGCGGTTCGCCATAGACAATGCCGCGCCCGCTGGTGGCCATGTACACGCGGCCGAACACGCGCGGGTCGCCGACGAGATGCGTGATGCGGCCATAGCGATGCGCCGCATCGTTGATGCGCTGCCAATGGCCGCCGTCATCGATGGAGCGGAAAATGCCCTGGTGTCCGTCGAGCCGGCCGGCCACGAACAAGGTCGACTCGTGCCGCCCTTGCGCAGACTTGCCGAAACCGAAGGCATCCACACCGGCGAGGCCCGCAAAGCGTTGCTGCACGTTGCCGGCGTCATCGCCACGCAGCAACGGCAGATCACGCGCTGCGAGATAGAGCACGCCTGCCGCGTCCGGCGCCGCCTGCAATTGCACGTGATCGTGGCCTTGCGCGGCTTGCCCCAAACCGCCCCGGATCGGCGTGAATGTCGCGCCACCATCGCGGCTGGCGAACAACGCCCCCGTGCGCGGATCGAATGCTGCAAAACGCCGCGGGTCGACGCGATCACCAAGCACGCCAACATCGCCGGACAAACCTTGTACGGCTTGCCAGTGCCGGCCGAAATCACGCGTGAGATAAACGTGCTGCGCATGCCACGGCGCCCACAGCACCGCGCTGCCATCGGCGGTGAGTGCGATGCTGCCGGCACCGTCGCCTTCCGGCGGTTCGCTGGCGAAGGCCTGCCAGTGCCGGCCATCGTCATCGGACCACGCCGCGCGCACGGCCGGCCCGAACGGTTCACGCAGGTAACCGCTGCGCACGATCAACGCGGGGCGCTGTCCCGCATAGTCGATGCTTTGGCTGTTGGCATAGCGTGGTGGTGCCCGGAACTGCAACGGCGCCACCGCAAGATTGTCGTGCCGAAAGCCGTCGAGATCGCCGATCGCGCTCAGCAGGTGCGCGCCCCGCGGCGGACTGATCAGACCCAGCGGAACGGTTTCCTCCAGCCCGCGATCCTGGAACCACCAGTGCACCTTGCCGCCATCATCGAGCCGGCGCATGTCGCGCGAAGCCCAGATGCCGTAGCCGGTGACGAACATCGCATGGTCGTGATCGAATGGATCGATGGCCACGGTGGTCATCCAGTGCGGCGTATGCTCCACCGTCCACGCCGCACCGCCGTGATCGAACACCGAGTGCGCGAAGACCTCGGACCAGTGCGCGCCGCGATCGGTACTGCGGAACAGCAAGTCGTGTGGCGTGTAGTGATGGTGGGTGCTGGCGATCAACACCCTCGGATCGGAGGGATCGACGGCCACGTCGCCCCAGCCGAAACCCTGCTGCTTGCCGGTGCCGTGCAGGGGCGTGATGTCGGTCCAACGCCCACTGACGGGTTGCCAGCGCCACACGGCGCCGTCATTCATGGTGTCCGGGCCCGGCTCGTCGCCATAGCTCAGGTAATAGTTGCCATCGCTGGCGCGACGCATGTGGCTGGGCCGCAAGCCGACGGGCTGACCCGGCACGGCGCTCCAATGACGGCCGCCATCGGTCGACTGGAACAAGCTGGTTTCGCGCGTGGATACGCCGGCATAGAGCACCGGCGTCGGCTGCCCGTGCCGGCCGCTGATCGGATCGAACAGCACGAATACGATGCCGATGGGTTGCGTGCGCCACGCGTTACGCGCACTGGCCGACGGCGAGGTCGCCACCGCCGGGAAGCTGTCGACCTTTGCCCAGTGCGCGCCGTAATCATCGCTTCGCCACAAGCCGGCATCGGGCGAGCCAAGGAACAGAATGCGGCCATCGTTCGGATCGACTACCAGGCGTTCGCCGTTGCCGCGTCCCAGTTCGTTGCCACCGAGCTTGAACGGCAAGTCGGTGCGTTCGAAATGACGTCCCTGATCGTGCGAGCGCAGGATCGCGGCATCACCCGCCTGCGGCGTGGTATAGGTGCCGGCCGCCAGGTACAGGCGCTGCGGATCGGCGGGATCAAGCGCCAGGCTCTCAATGCCCAGCAAATTCTGATCCTTCGCCCCGATCCAGTCGGTCAACGGCACCCAGCGGGACGTGGCCACATCCCAGCGGTAGGCACCCCCTACGTCGGTGCGCGCATAAACCAGCCCCCGCACAGCGGGATGAAAGACCAGCCCGCTGACGTAACCACCACCGCCGATGCGCACGTTGTGCCACGCATACGAAACCTCCTGCGCCGCCACGGGCAGCAACGCAGACAGGCACAGCAGCAACAGGCAGTGCACAACCCGGCACATCATGGTGGTTGGTTTGAGAAGGCTCATCGTGTCGTCAACCATTGGGAGCCGGCAACACACGCGTGAACGGGTTGCCTGCGGAAGGGCCAGGGCGGAAACGTCGATCAGCGCTCTGACGCGCAACATGTGGTAATCGATCCGCACATGGCGTGGACGCGATCGTGGACGCGATTGCCGACAAAAACATGCCGGCCCGCATCGCATGGATCGGATTCGACATCGCATGGATCGGATTTGACGCGGCAGTCAGCGACTGGTGCGCGCGCGCCGAGCGCGCGTGCACATCTTGTCGGGCGGCACTACCGAACCCGTCGTACATCTGGCTCCCCTCCAACTCTTGGTTTTCCGACCGCAGCACCTTGGCACGCCGACCGGTCCGCCGGCGATGGTCCGAACAACCACCAGTGCAGTGGCTCATCGGTCCGGGCGACCTGCCTTGCGACAAAACGCGCCACACGGACTGAAGGGCGCAACCTGCATGCTCCGATCACTTGCGCATCGAGACAATTACAAAATCAGCCAGATTGCCTGACGTTTCTTCTTTTGCGATTGCCGCAATCAGCGGTTGCCTGACTCCAGCGGACGCTTGCAACACCGCGCACGTCCCGTCAGTTCCGCACAGATCGTCCGCACCTCAGCAGTGACTGCGTCGTAGGCGCGACGGCACGCGATGACGCCACACTGGCACCGTCATGACTCGTTTGGAAATGTCTCTGCACTGATCACCGTTCGTCGTGGTGTCCGCGACTTTGTCGCCTTCACTCGACTTGCGCGACATTCCACCGTGGTCGAGAGTCGGGTGTCGTGGCCGCGGCACCCGGCGGGCGACAGTCGCCGCGGCCATGCCGAAAGCCCATGGTAGGGCTCAATCGCCGACTGCCTTCTGCGAGTCAGAGCCGTGCACGGGCTGCTGGTAAGCGTAGGGACCAAACGTGACACCGGTGAAGCCACCCGCCGTGGCGGCGCTCAGTAGACTGGCGTCGAGCCCGTGCTGCAGCACGTGCCAACTGCCCTCGTTGACGGCGTAGAAAACATCCAGTTGCGGACCATCCACCTTGAGGCGGATGGAAACAGTGGTGACCCCGCCAGGCAAGTTGGCGTGGCTGAGCTCGACGCCCGCCAGCGGATCGTTCTTGCCCGCCCTTCGAAACAACGCCAGCACATCGCCCGACGCATGGCGGACAACACCCGCTGCATAGAAATGGGTTTCGTTTTGCAACATGGCGAGGCCTGCCTGTTCGCCGAGACGCATCCCGCGCACGTCGAACCGGGCATCGATCGTGGCCCGGTGATGCTGCAGCCGATGCGCAACATAGGCTGGCTGGCCGGACGTGTCGTCACCCAGCGGCACTGCTGACGGCTGGATACGCAGGCCTTCGCGACCGGTGGCATACCAGGACTGGTGGGGCGCGTGGATCGTCATCCACTGCATGGGCAAGGTCGGCGCACGGAAGCGCTCGGTCCAATGGAAAGGCCCACTCATCGGCAGCGCTTGGGGCTCTCGCGGCAAGTCAGGTCGCCGTTCCACCATGGGAACCGACTTGCCGTGCGGCAGGATCACGGGCCAGCCATCATGCCAGGTCACCGGCAGCAGAAAGGTCTCGCGACCCAGGTTGTACTGGTTACCGCGATACGGCAGTGTTCCCAGGAATACCGCCCACCAGGACCCATCCTTCAACTCGACCAATTGCGCATGCCCCGTCGACGTCACTGGATGCGGCCGGCCGGGCGCTAGATCGCGCTGGGTCAGGATCGGATTGCCATCCCACGGCACGTAGGGACCGGTAACCTTGCGGCTGCGATAAATCATCTCGGCATGCTGTTCGCCAGTACCACCTTCGGCCGTGTTGAGGTAGTAATAGCCGCCACGGCGAAAGAGGTGCGGACCCTCTACATATTGCGGTTGAGTGGCAGGTTTCGCGCCGCCATCCACCAGCACCTTCCGCGGCCCGACCAGCTTCATCGAGGCGAGGTCGAATTGCTGGATCCAGATCGCGCGATGCCCTTCGTAACGCGGCTCGCCTTCGGGCATGCCGTTGTTCACCACCCACGCGGTGCCGTCCTGGTCGAAAAACAGCGAGGGATCGATTCCTTCGAAGCCCAGCCAGATGGGGTTTGACCAAGGCCCGGCGGGATTCTTCGCCGTGATAAGGAAGTTGCCCTTGTCGCAGTAGAAGCAGGTATTGGTGATGTAGAACGTATCGCCGTGGTGGCTGATAGACGCGGCGAACAGGCCGCCGGTCAATTCGCCGTGGCCATAGTTGATCTGGCCGGGTCGGTCGATCGCATTGCCGAGCTGCGTCCAGTCGACCAGATCCCGACTGCGGAAGACGGGCAGTCCCGGGAAGTAGCCGAAGGTGGAGTTGACCAGGTAGAAATCGTCACCGACCCGGATGACGGATGGATCGGGATAGAAACCCGCCAGCACCGGATTGCGGTATTGCGTCGGCGAAGGCACGGGGCCACCATCGTCACCGTGGTAGCTGATGTCCTTCACCACGACGGATGCGGCCGCCATCTGGCACAGCAGTGCGCAGAGCGTGCCAAGCACGAATCGTTTCATTGCGCCTCCCTCTGGGTGCCGGACGAGCCGCCGGAACATGCGACGGCGCACACTCCGCCCACACGCCTCCGCCATGCTCACGTTGAGCGTGGCGCCGATGGTTCCGGGATGTCGAAGAAATTCTTTCTCAACGTTGCCGTCATCTCGGCCGGCGCGATCAACCGGCCGGAATGCAGTGAGGCTTCCCAGCTCCTGGCAAGGCACCCAACACTGGATGCCCTGCCCCATGCAGGAACCCTCATGGCATGCCCAGGCACTGCACGATCAGAACGTCGCGCGCAGCGTCAGCGCATAACGGGAGTCGTTCACGTACCAGGAAGTGACGTGCTTGCCGGATGCGTTCTGATCCATGATCGTGCGTTGTTCGGCGTTGTTGAGGTTGTTCATCTCCAGGCCGAGCTTCACGTGCTCGTTGAACGCGTAGAAGATCGAACCATCCAGCTGGCCGTAGGCATCGGCGAATACCGGCAGCTTCCACGGAATGTTGTTGTCGGTACCGTTGTAGCCATTCGGACCGATCGACAGCAGGTATTGGCTGCGCCAGTTGTAGGCCAGCCGGATTTGCCACGGACCGTGCTCGTAGAAGCCGGCAACATTGAGTGAATCCCTCGACAGGCCATCCGCCGGGAGGCTGCCGTATCCGGAGCCATCCGTGTCCAGTGGCACCGCAGTCGTGTCGTTCGGCACATGGGTCCTGCTCCGGATGTAGGTGTAGTTCGCCGACATGCCGAAGCCCTTGACCGGCAGGAAATCGAAGAACTGGTTCCAGCCGATTTCCGCGCCGTCGATCGTCGCCTTGCCGACGTTCACCGGGCGGGTGATCAGATACTGGTAATTGTTGCCGTCGATACCCGGATACGTCACGAAGCGCGACTCGTTGCGGAAATAGTCGCTGATCCCCTTGTGGAACAGGTTGATCCAGGCCATGCCGCCGCGGTCCTGGTCGAAGTACCACTCCAGCGACAGATCGAACTGGTTGGCCTTCATCGGCGTCAGGTACGGATTGCTGTTGGAACTGCTAGTTAGCGTCAGCTTATCGAGCGGCAGGGTGGTGGTGCCGGGCGGCGGCGTATAACCTGAAAGCACGGCGGCATTGAGGATCTGGTAGGCCTGCATCTGGCTGAAGTCCGGCCGCGCAACCGCCTTGGAAAAGGCAAAGCGCGTGATCCAGTTCGGAGCGAACTCCCACTTCACGTTCAAGCTGGGCAGGACGTTGGTGTACTCGTTGCGGGCGTTGATGGGGGCGGTCTGGCCCGTGCCGAGATAAGGCGCCAACGTCTGGTTGGGATACACCAGGAAGCCCTGGCTGGCATTCCTGGTCTTCACCGCACGCACGCCGATGTTGCCGCTCAGACCGATATCGTCCACCCCGAAGTCGAGCATGGCGTACGCCGCGTAGGTCTTTTCGTGCTGAAGATTGGTGTGCGCGGCGTCGAGCAGCGTGGGCTGGTACGGGACGTTGTAGCCGCCGCCGATGTAGTACGGAATGGCGGCGTCGTGGATGGTCGCGTAGCTGCCCGGGTAGCCCAGCGCGGTCGACAGCACCGGCGCATAGAACGCACCTGGTATGCCGGCGCCGCCCTTGTAGAAGTTGTTGAACGTGTCCAGGTGCACCAGGCTGGTATTGACCGTGCCGTTCAAGTTGAGGCTTGGCAATGCGCCGCTGGGTATTGCCCAACCCTGCATCCAGGTCTGGAACACGGGCATCCAGTTGTAGCCGGTATCGATGTTGTCGGCGTTGCGGTTGGTCACGCGCACGCCCGCCTTCACCCCCTGCACGAAGCCGTCGACGAAGCTGTGGTCGATGTCAGCGCGCCAGGCCAGTTCTTTTGCGTAGTTCTGGTCCTGGTGATCCATGGTGAACCCCCAGTAGTAATTGGCGGGGTTCCCGGTGAAGCTGGAATCGACGCCGATGCGCGGCGGGTTGCTGCCGTTCAGGGCGACGTCGAGGTAGGGCACGTTGGTGCCCAGGGCCACTGTGGAATCCAGGCTGTTGGTGGTGGCCTTGACGAACTGCAAGGAGCTCGTGAGTTCGGTGCTCGTGCCCAGCCGCCACTTCATCCCGGTGGAGAAGTCCGTGGTCTTGGAATGGCTGTTGGAGGCGCGGATGTCAGTGCCCATCGGCATGCCACCGCTCTGCGTGAGGCGACCGGACTGAAACACGCCGTCATTGATCACGCTCGGCTGGCTGGCGTCCACCATCACCTGCGTCGGGTCGTTGCTCACGAAGATCGCATCCTCGTTCCAGACTTCGTGGTACTTGCTCTGGAACGCGGTGGCGTACAAGTCGAGATCGTCGCTGGGACGCCACTGGAAGGCCAGGTAGGTACCGTCGCGCTTGCGATCGTAGAGCAAGGTGCGCCAATCGGCGCCGCGCGGCACCCACGTCCCACTTGCATTCTTGAAGAACGGACGCACGAACAAGCCATCGGTACGCGTTGCCAGTTGGGAATCGGCGACATCGATGAGGAAGCCCATTTCGCCGAGGTCGGTGTGCCAGCGATTGCTGTAGAGCACCGAGCCGGATGGCTTGTACTTCTTGACGAAGTCGCCATAGTTCTCGCTGGCGGAAGCGGCGATCTTCTGGCCCTGGAAGTCGAACGGCATGAAGGTGCGCAGGTTCACCGTGCCGCCCAGGCCGCCCTCGATCATCTCGGCCGTTTGGTTCTTGTACACGTCGACGCCGGACATCAGTTCCGACGGCACGTCCTGGAAGCTGAGGGCGTGCCCGCCGTTGGCGGAGAAGATGTCGCGGCCATTCAATTCGGAACGCACCTGCGTGAGGCCGCGCACCTGCACGCCGTTGCCTTCGGCAGAGAAGTGTTCCGGGTCGCCTTGGGAAAGGAAATGGTCGATGGTGACGCCGGGGATGCGCGACAGGGTTTCGGTGACGCTGCGATCCGGCAACGCGCCGATGTCCGTGGCGGACAACGAATCGACGAAGGTGTCTGCGTCGCGCTTGATGTCCTGCGCCTTCTCGACTGATGCGCGGATGCCGGTCACCACGATTGCAGAGAAATCCTTGGCCTGCTTGTCGCCGACCTTCGCAGCCTTCTTCTTCGGCGATTTCGCATCGGTGGTGGACGCGGTCGACGCGTTCTGGTCCTGTGGCTGCCCCGGCACCGCCGCTGTGGCCGGCTGTGCATGCAACGCCAGCGACCCGCAGCACAGCAGTCCCAGCGCGATCGCCCCGGACAGGCGCGCCATCGGGAATTTCCCCGCCGCATGGCGGCGTCCGGCATCAAACGTGGTCTTGCCCATCATGTTGGTGTCTCCCCAAGAATTGACGTAGCCGAGCCGTTCGACGGTCTGTCGGCAGTTCCCCGCAAGATGCACAACCAGCCCGAAGCCCTTTCGCGGACACGTGGCTGAAGCACATGCTGGATGCTGTCGCGCCGCACTAAAACCAGACAATTGCGAAATCAAAAGTCCGAGCTAACGTTTCTCCATGTGCGGCTGCAACATATTCGATGCCGAAGCTGGTCCCCTGCTGGCGTTGACCTCGCGCAGCCTGTTCAGCCGTGGCCACTTCCGCGCTACTGCAAGACGGGAACGCGTGCTTGCCAGCGCTGTTGCAGCCGAGACAGTGCGCAGTTCATTGCCGCGCCACCCACCAGCGGAGCATGCCGCATGCGTTCGCTCGTTCTCTCGCTCGCCCTGGCCACCATGTTCATCACCGCACCGGTGACGGCCGAAACGCCCGTGGCCGCCACCCCGCCGATGGGCTGGCACAGCTGGAACCATTTCGCGTGGAAAGTCACCGGCACCGATGTGCGCGCGGCGGCCGATGCCATGGTTTCCAGTGGTATGCGCGCCGTCGGCTACGTCTACATCAACATCGACGACACCAGGCGGGGCAAGCGCGGCCCGGACTCGGCGCCCTTGCCAGTCGCAACTCCATGGCTGGCTCGAGACGAACAGCGTGACCGCGACAACGCGAGTCAAACATTCTCTGGCCAGCAAAGGAATCCGCGTTACACAGGGTTCTGCACGCGCTCGTCGCTGGCGGGCAGCTCGAACACCACGCGCAGGCCCCCGCCGTCTGCGCGCGGCTCGGCATAGATTCGTCCATTGTGCAATTGGATGATGCTGCGGCAGATCGCCAAGCCCAAGCCGCTGCCGCGATCCTCCTCGCCACTCTGATGGAAGCGCACGAAGCGGTCGAAGGCCCGCTCGCACTGATCCATGGTCAAGCCCGGTCCCTCATCCTCGACACTGACCCTCCAGTAACGAGGCACGAACTCCGAGCGCAGCGTGATCAGGCCGCCGGGCGGCGAGGCTCGCAAGGCATTCGTGAGGATGTTCAGGACGACTTGTCGAAGCCAGCGTTCCTCGAAAGCCACCACGCCCTCGCCCCGGTGCGTGTAGCGCAGGCGCCGTCCCTGGTGCTCGGTCAGGGCGCGGACATCCTGCTCGAAGCTCTGCAGAAAGTGATGTGGATCCTGCGGCACCAGACTCATGCGGACGCCCTGTGCCTCGGCGCGCGACAGAAACAGCAGTTCATCCACCATGTGGTTGACGCGGGCCAGTTCCTCCAGTTGCACCAGTATGGCCTCCTCCTGTGTCGGATCCAGGTTGCCGTCGGCGAGCAGCTTCTCGGCATGCAGCCGCACCAGCGACAGCGGGGTCTTGAGCTCGTGCGATACCTCGGCGCTGAACTGGCGTACCTGGGTGAACGAGGATTCGAGTCGATCGAACATCTGGTTCAACAAGCGTGCTAGATCGGAGATCTCGTCGTCGACTCCGGTGACGCCGATGCGTTCAGTGAGATTGTCGGAGCGAATGCGGTTGGCCGTTTCGCCAATCAGTCGAACCGGTCGCAGCATCAGGCGGGAAAGGCCCAGGCCGATCACGATGCTGGCCAGGATCATGCCCAACAGCAGCGCGAGGCTGACTTCGGAATAAGCCACCATGGCGCGGCGCATCTGGCCCACCGGCGTACCGATGCTGACATCGAACGGCGGCAGCACGAACTCGGCGATGCGCAGCTCGCCGATGCCGGGAATGGTGCCGTTGAAGACCCGCTTGCCTTTGACGTCGGGCAGCGGATTGCCGGCCAGGTTCTTCGAGCGGAACAGGTTGCCCTGTTTGGGCGAGTCGATGCTGATATAGAAAAGCACCGAGGCGTATTCGGTGGTCTGGCGGATGCGTTCGTTGATGATCGCGCCATTCAGCGTCGGATAGTCCGAGCCAAGGCGCGCCTTGATCTGCCCGAATTCCGTGGCATTGAGCAGGTCCAGGTCGTGGATCACGTAGTTCTTCAGCAGCTGGTGGCCGGCGACGAACAGGCAGGCCAACGTAAGCGTGACACTCAATACGAACCAGAACGTGATGCGCGCGCCGATCGATTTCATACCAGCTGATAGCCGATCCCGCGCAGCGTCTTGAACAGCGGTTCGGTCGGATTGGACTCGAGTTTGGTGCGCAGGCGGCTCATGTAGACGTCCAGCAGATTGTTGTCCGCCAAACCGGGCCAGATTCTTTCCGAGATGTACGAGCGGGTCAGGGTGCGCCCCGCGTTCTGCATGAAGATTTCGAGCAGCGCGAATTCCCGGCTGGTGAGATCGACGTTCTGGTCCCTCAGCTTGACCGTGTGACTCAACAGATCCATGCGTACGCAGCGATGGGTGATCACGGTCTGCTTTACCGCCGACTGGCGCCGCAGCAAGGAACGTACGTGGGCGAGCAGTTCATCGAAGCTGAAGGGCTTGGGCAGGTAATCGTCGGCGCCGAGGTCGAGACCCTTGATGCGGTCCTCCACCGCGTCGCGCGCGCTGAGGATGAGCACGGACTCGTTGAAGCCGGAGCGGCGCCATTCCGAGAGCAGGTGCAGGCCGTCGCCATCGGGCAGGCTGAGGTCGAGAATGATCACGTCATAGTTGGTTTCGGCCAGCGCATCGCGGGCCTCCCTGCAGGTGCCGACCCAGCACACCGTGTAGGCGCATTCACTGAGCCCCTGCTTGAGAAACTGGCCGAGGCGCTGCTGGTCTTCGACGATGAGAATCTTCATGGCACACCTGCCTGTCGACATTGCGCAGCGAGTGTATGCCCGCATCGAACGCAACCAGTGACGCGACGCACAAAGCGCGTGCGGCAGGCCTGCATCGTGGCGACGCATGCTCCATGGCGGGAAGAGAAGCCATGCCTGCCAGCCTGAAAGAACTTTAAGGATCGTTACAGGTATCCGTCAGGTGCTTGTTCTAGGGTGCATGACACGCAGCTCCGGAGCGGGCGGGAGGGAACGGGGTAACCGGTGATCGCTGCGACCCGCTTCCGCTCGCGCAATCCCGCGCAGCACGCCGACACCCGCTTCATTCACGTCAATCGTCGAGGACGGAATCCATGGTTCGTTACGCACTTCTCCTGAGCACTGCCCTGCTCGCACCGCCGCTGCTGGCGCAGACGGCCGCGCCGAATTACGCCCAGCACCTGGTGGACGAAACGCTCGCCGCGCACCCGGACATCGCCATCATGGCGCTGCACGTGACGCCGCCGAAGCAGACCGACAACATCATCATCGCCTCCAATATCGGGCGCATCGGCAAGAAGGCCGACTCCGACGACATGGGTGTCGTCAACACCGGCAAGCCGGCCATGGCCGTGAACGCAGAAGGCGACCACTTCGAAGTCGAGTTGCCGCTGCAGGACGTCACCCACGACACCGTGGGTGCGGTGAGCATCGTCTACCCGTACAAGGCAGGCGACGACAAGGCTGCGCTGGCGAAAAATGCGGAGACGGTGCGCGACGAGTTGCGCCGCAAGATCTCCAACGTCGGCAACCTGACCCAGCCCTACCAGTTCGATCCGGCCATCCCGACGCATACCTATGCGCAGCAGTTGGTCGATCAGACCATGGCCGCGCATCCCAGGCTGCTGATCCTGATGCTGCACATCGTGCCGCCGGGCAAATCGACCAACGTGGTGGTGGGTACCAGCATCGGCCGTTTCGGCAAGGCGGCCGACGACGATGACATGCGCGCCATCAATACCGGTATTCCCAACCTCGAGGTCAACGGCCGCCGCTTCGAGGTCGAGACGCGCCTGCTCGACGCCAGCGGGAAGACCCTTGGCGCGGTGGGTATCGTGCTTCCGTACAAGCCTGGCGACGACAAGAAGGCACTTGAGCGTGAAGGCTTTGCCATCCGCGACGAGTTGCGCGCGAAGATCCCCGACTTGGCCAAGCTGATGGAGCCGGTCGCCCCGGTGGCTGTCGCCGATCCCAACCCGACGGCGAGCCTGATCGGCCGCAGCACCGATTGGCACCCCGGCTATTCCGGCGACTTCGACCACTTCGGCGTCGACGTCAAGGGCAACCGGCTGTTCCTGGCGGCGGAGGATCACGGCACGGTGGAGCTGTTCAACCTGAGGACCGGCGCGCACGAGCGCACGCTCCACGGTGTCGAGACGCCACACGCCTTCGTCTACCTGCCCGAGCACAACCGGCTGATCCTCACCGACAGCGGCAAGGGCATGACCAAGATCATGGATGCGACCACCTTGAAGGTCGTGGGCCACATCACGTTGGCACCGGGTGCCGACTCGGCCGAATACGATTCCTCGACCGGCCACCTGTACATCGTCACCGGCGGCAAGGACGTCGGCATGAAGGACTGCTTCCTCAACGAGGTGGATCCGCTCACCGGCCATGTGTACGCCAAGCTGCGGTTCGACTCGGACCATGTCGAGGCAGTCAAGGCCGAGCAGCATGGCAGCCGGTTGTTCGTGAACGTGGCCGACCAGAACTACGTGGCCGTGGTCGACAAGAAGACGCTCAAGGTGATTGCGCACTGGCCGCTCAGCGGCGCCCAGACCAACCTGACGATGGCGCTGGACGAGGCCGACCACCGCCTGTTCGTCGGCACCCGCAATCCCAGCAAGCTGTTCGTGCTCAATACGGACACCGGCGCCACGGTGGCGATGCTGGATGCGCCGGCGACTTCGGACGGGCTGTTCTGGGACAGCGCCCGCAAGCGCGTCTACGTGCCCGGTGGCGACGGCTATCTCGGCGTGTTCCAGCAGGTCACCCCCAACCTCTACGCTGCGCGGCCGTGGATCGCCAGCGCCATCGGTGCCAAGTCGGGCATCGTCGTTCCGCAGCTGGATCGCCTGTACCTGGCCGCTTCGCCAGGTGAACACGGCAAGGGCGGCGAAATCCTCTGGTTCAAGCTGGGCAACTAGGAGCGGATGATGCGCCCGAACCGACAGCGAAAAGCGATGCCATCACGCAGCCGCCTGGTGGTGCCGCTCGCCTTGCTCTGCTTCGCGCTGCTGCCGGTATCGGGCCGCGCCACGAACTTCTACCATCTCGGTTCCGCGGTGGCCTTGCCGGGCAAGGCACCGGGGTGGGATTACCTGACCTATGACGCCGCACGGTCGCACCTGTTCATCGGTCGCCGGCACGACGGCGTCACCGTCTTCGACGTGACCACGCACAAGCTGGTTGCCACGATTGCCGGCACCGAGGGCGCGAACAAGGCGATCCTGGTGCCTCGGCTCGATCGCGGGTTCAGCGTGAACTCCGATGGCACGAGCACCGAGTTCGCGCTGTCGTCGCTGAAAACCATCCGCCATATCCACTTCGGGCAGAGCGCCGACGCCGGCAGTTATGAGCCGGTCACCGGACAACTGTTCTTCACCATGGGCGACAGTCGCAAGGTGGCGTTCGTCGATGCCCGCAGCGGCAAGCTCGTCGCCACGTTGCCGCTGGACAGCGGCAACATCGAGGCATCAGCGTCGGACGGGCATGGCAATATCTTCGTCGCCGAGCGCGACCGCGACAAGGTGGTGCGCATCGATGCCCGCACGCATACCGTGACCGCCAGCTGGTCGACCGCGCCGTGCCACCAGCCCGTCGGGCTGGACTATGACGCCGGCGATCAACGCATCTTCGTCGGCTGCCGCAGCGACCGGCCGGTGCTGGCCGTGCTCAACGCGGCAAGCGGAGCCCTGGTAGCCACGCTCCCGATCGGCCGCGGCAACGACGGCGTCATCTACGACCAGGCCACCCATCGCATCTACACGGCCAACGGGATTGACGCCAATCTGGTGGTGATCAAGCAGACAGGTCCCGACGGTTATGCGCTCGACCAGGCCATCACCACGCGGCCGATGGCACGGACGCTGGCATTGGATACGGCACGGGATCGCGTCTATCTGGTCGCCGCCGAAGGTGGCGTCGATCCGGCCATGAAAGTGAATACCGCGGTAGCACCGTTCTACCCGAACTTCTATTTCGACCAGACGTTCACCGTGTTGACCTACCAAAAGAACTGAATTTCTTGATTTCAGCGCATCGGAAAACCTTGTCGGACTGATGTGGATGGACCAGTTCCGTGGCGATTGCCGGTGGGTCGCATGCGCAAAACCCGCATATGAATTTTCTTTCGTGTGATTTTCAGTACCAGTAGAACTGCACCACCTGTTTCCGCCACGTCATCAAGCGCTCCGGGGAGGAGCGCCAATGCCAGACAAGGCGTACTGAATGCAAATCCGCATCGGAACGGTGTTTTCACGGCGGTCGACCCGCGCAAGCGTGAGCCACCAGACCGGATGCTTCCAATCAAACGTTGAATCCACGCTGTCAGCCAAAGGGAATTTGCGCGCAGCTTCCCGGGGAGGGAATCATGTCTCAGCAAAAGTTGCCCAAGCTGTCCTGCATCACAATTGCGTTGGCCGCCTGCCTGGCTGCGCCGTCGGCATTTTCGCAACCGGCGGATGACGGCGGTCATGCGCCATCCGCACAAAACGCCCCAGGGCAAGACCAGCAGGCCCCGAACTCGAAAGCCGATGCTTCGACTGCGAATCCGCCATCGGCCGACAAGGCCGCGCAGCTGCAGCGCGTCGTGGTCACCGGAACGCTGTTGCCGGTCAACCCCAACGATGTGGCCGTTCCCGTCACCACCCTCGATGCGGACTCGCTCCGCCAGACCGGCGTCTCGAGCAACATGCTCGATGCGTTGAGCAAGGCGATCCCCGCTTTTGCCGGCCGCAGCAATGCGGGCCCGAGCAACGCGCAGAACCACAATCAATTCACGGCGGGCGGCTCGCAGATCGAACTGCGCAACCTGCCGACCCTGGTTCTGGTAGACGGCCAGCGCATGGCGCTGGATGGCGTCGCCGGCCTGAGCGGAAGCAAGAACTTCGTCGACGTCAGCCAGATTCCGGCTGCCGCGCTCGAACGGGTCGACGTGCTTACCGACGGCGCTTCGTCACTCTACGGCGCCGATGCCGTCGGCGGCGTGGTCAATTTCATCCTCAAGCACGACTACCACGGCGTCACGGCCGGCGCGCATTACGGCGTGGCGGACGGTGGCTATCGCGATCGTTCGGCATTCGTCACGGTAGGCGGGGATGTCGGCCCGGTGAACATCACGGCGACCGCAAGCTACTCCAAGACCAGCCCGCTGTTCCAAAGCGACCGCTCGTTCACGAGTCCGAAATACGGTGTGGTTCCGGGCACGGGCCTGCCCGGCGTCGTCAGCGGGGGCAACTACGTGCTGGCGCCGGGGTTGCTCTCGCCGAACGTTCCAACCGGGTCCTCCGCCACCGCCGGCAGTTACGCGAGTCTTTCGCCAGGCACCTACAACGCCACCAGCGCCGCAAAGCTGTCCAACGGCTTTGACTATTCGAAGTACGCCATGCTGCTGCAGCAGGAGGAGCACAAGAACTTCGTCGCGACGATCAACTCGCAGCCATTCCTCGGCGGCCGGGTGACGGCCTTCGGCGACGTCATGCTCTCGCAGAACAAGGTGCATTCCACGGCGTGGCAGGCGGCGGGCCAGCCCTTTGCGTTCTCCTCGCTCACCGTGCCGGCCGGCGCGCCCTACAACCCGCTGACCACCACCGCGACGGGCGTGACGTTTGCCGACATGTCCCGACCCAAGGCGGTGTTCGATACCACCGATGCGTACCGCTTCTCCGCCGGACTCAAGGGCAAGCTGTCCGCCACGTGGACCTGGCAGACCAGCGTCGATTACAGCGACAGCAAGGTGGAAGAACACGACACCAACCTGCTTTTCAAGCCCAACCTGAAAGCCGCCGTCGCTGGTGGCTACGATGCCAACGGCAACCCGGTGGCTGGCGGCGCCTACAGCAAGGTCTACGGAGGTTATTCGATCAACAACGGGCTGATGCTGCAGCCAGCACTCAACCCCTTCGCCGTGACCGGCAACCCGGCGGCCGCACTGGCCAACATTTTCGGCACCGAGGTGCTGAATGGCGACAGCAAGCTCTATTCCTGGGATGCGCATGTCGCTGGCGACCTGTTTCAGCTGCCTGCGGGCCCGGTGAGCGTCGCGGTCGGCGTGGGCTGGCGGCATGAAGGAGTTTCCGGCCACGCCGACCCGAATGGCCGCGTCACCGATCCGGTCACCGGTTCCACCGCCGGCAATGCCCAGAACTGGATCGGCGGCCTGTACACAGACCCGTTCAGTCACGGTCGCGACGTGAGTGCGGCGTACACCGAAGTGCTGATTCCGATCACCTCGGACAAGATGCACATCCCGGGCCTGCACCGGCTCGACCTCACGGCCGCGGGTCGGTTCGAGCATTACAGCGACGCCGGCAACGGCACGTCGCCGAAGTTCGGCTTCCGCTGGGAGCCGTTCGACAACCAGTTCGTGGTCCATGCGACCTACACGAAGTCGTTCGCCGCCCCGCCGCTGTATCAGGCATACGGGCCGTTCGACACCCGTCCGGTGACCGACAACCTGATCGGCATCGTGTTCGGCAAGCCGTACGCGGTCGGCAACACCTTCAACGGCGAGGACGGCGTCAATCCGTCGCTCAAGCCTTCCACCGCGCAGTCGCGCTCGATCGGTTTCGAATTCCACCCGAACTTCATCGACGGTCTGACCGTGACCGCGGACTACTCCTCGATCACGGTGCGCGGTTTCCCGGGTGGTGCGGACTTCACCCGCATCCTGCAGTCGGTGAACGACTCGGGTTCGGCCTCGTCGTATTTCGACAGCGTGAGCACGGGCAACTTCACCAACCTCGGCGGCAGCAGTCCTTTCGGCACACCCGGGTCGCTGAAGGCGTTCCTGACCAACCCGGTCACCGGCCAGCCGGATCCGAGCAAGTACTCGCAGCTCTACGTCATCGACAAATTCCGCAACCAGAGCGTGCTGGTCGAGCATTCGTGGCTGTTGGGGCTCGATTACATCCTGCCGTGGAACAAGTACGGGACCTGGGAGCTGTCGAGCAAGGGCACGGTATTCAATTCGTTCAAGTTCCAGCGCCGTCCGGGCGATGCGTTCCAGCAATACGCCGGCGCGGCCAGCAACATCGGCGTGTTCGCCGGAACGCTGCCGAAGTATCGCTTCTACTCGACACTCGACTGGTCGTTCCAGAACCTGGACGTCACCCTGGCCAACACCTACATCTCCTCGGTCCAGGACGAGGGTGCCGCCGGCACGCTCCCGGGCATCCGGGTGCCGAGCTACAGCGTGTGGGATCTGCACGGCTCCTACACCTGGACGCTTGGGCCGGGCGGCGGCGATGACGGCAACAAGCTCACGCTCTCCCTCGGCGTGAACAACATCGGCAACAAGATGCCGCCGAACTTCCCGCGCGCCTTCACGAACCAGTTCATCAACAGCGATATCAGCACGTATTCGCCGATCGGACGGCTGATATATGGCGACGTGAAGGTGTCGTTCTGAAGTCGACATCTTGATGTTCGTGGTGACGGGCGTCGAATTCGCCAGCAGCGTTCAGGCCGGTGGAAAGGCGCCCGAGTCCACCCCAGTGAACAGCTGCATCACTCGGGACCGGGTCGTTTCGACATGGTGACCCATACCCGCAGCACGGTGGACTTGGCCCGATCGGGGCAAGTCCTTCCCTACAGATCCGATCCGGAGATAAATCCACGTGTCAGAAATCGAATCCGCCAGAATCGCCGCCAGGCTCGACCGGCTGCCGCCGTCCCGCACGGTTTGGACCATCGTCATACTGATCTCGCTGGGCGGTGTCTTCGAGTTCTACGATCTGTTCTTCACCGGCTACGTGGCGCCGGGAATGATCAAGTCGGGCCTGTTCACGGCGCAGTCGTTGGGGTTCTTTGCCGGGCTCGGCAGCATAAAGATCGCGGGATTCGGCACGTTCGTCTTCAGCACCTTCGCCGGCCTGTGGTTTGGCGTGGTGCTGCTGGGGCATCTCCCGGATCGCTTCGGCCGGCGGCCGGTATTCACGTGGTCGCTGGTCTGGTACGTCGCTTGCACCGCCATCATGGCGTTCCAGCAGACCGGCGAGATGCTGAACGTCTGGCGCTTCATCGCCGGCGTGGGCTTCGCGGTGCAGCTGGTCACCATCGACACCTACATCTCCGAACTGATCCCGGGTGCGGAGCGTGGCCGCGCGTTTTCCGTCAACCAGTTCATCACGTTCAGCATCGTGCCGGTGGTTGCGCTGCTGGCCTGGTTGCTGGTGCCGCTCAGCCCACTCGGCATCGAGGGGTGGCGCTGGGTGGTGCTGATCGGCTCGGTCGGCGCGGTGCTGGTGTGGCTGCTGGTGCAGGGGATTCCGGAGAGTCCGCGCTGGCTGGCCCTGCAAGGCCGTACCGACGAGGCGGAAGCCATCATGGCGGCGATCGAACAGCGGGTAGTCAAGGAGACCGGAAAGCCGCTGTCGCCCCCCGCGCTGGCGCACGTCGAGGAGACTGGCCGGGGTCGCTTCGCGGAAATCTTTTCATCGCAGTACCGCACGCGCACGCTGATGCTGTCGGTGTTCAACATGGCCCAAGTCATCGGCTTCTACGGCTTTGCGGCGTGGGTGCCGACCCTGCTGATCGCGCGTGGCATCACCATCACGCACAGCCTCGAATACTCTTTCGTCATCGCCATCGCCAACCCGTTTGGGCCGCTGCTCGGGGTGCTCTTCGCTGACCGGATCGAGCGCAAGTTGCAGATCATTCTTGGCTTGGTGGTGATGGGCGTGAGCATGCTCGCCTTCGCCACGGCGAGCAGCCCGATCCTGCTGATCGTGCTGGGTGTGGTGTTTACGCTGGCCGCCAACGTGATGTCCTACGCTTACCACAACTACCAGGCGGAACTTTACCCGACCCGGATACGGGCCAGGGCGGTGGGCTTCGTCTATTCGTGGAGCCGCATCGCGGCGGCCTTCGCCGGTTTGGCCATCGGTTATCTGCTGAACGCGGGAGGCGCGCTGGCGGTGGCGGTATTCATTGCCATAGCCATGGTCGTGGGCATCGCCATCATCGGCGCGTTCGGGCCCGCGACGAAAGGGATTTCCCTCGAAAGCATCAATCACTGAGCCAGCAATTCCACTATGGGATGTTCTGATTAACCCCGGCGCAGGCGTCACCGATCCGCCGGCCCGCAACTTGCCAAGCCGCCGCCCCGATGCACAGCCGCCCCCCATCGTCGGGGCGCGGCAATGTGCGGGAAGCCGAGTCGGTCCGACTGCCCGGGTTCAGGTGCTCGGATGATGTCGAGAGACGCGTTCGCCGCCGTGCGTATCGCCCAGACAGTCCCCCGGTCCGGGTGGCGTCACGCACCGCCGCACGCGCATCTGCCTCGCGTTGTGGCGCCTACGCCGGGGTTAATCAGAGCATCTCTCGATGCTTGCTGGCGTTTCGCGCCGGTGCGTGTCGAAAGGTATGGGAATGGGTGACGGTACCGAATCGCACCAAAAGAAAAAGGGCTTGCAGGGCTGCCTGCTTGGTTCGCTCCCAAGGCGCTGCGGCATACCGGTCGCCTCGGAACTGCGGTGCCGCGGTGTGCCCGGCTGGGAAGTTTCAGGGCTGATCGGCCACAAGAGGGGAAGGCGGCAGCCACGACGGGCGGCTATGCCAAGCACGACCCGGCCTACTTCGGAAAGGCCCGCAAGGCGCTCGATGCGTAGCTGACCGATCTGGCGAAAGACGTGCCGTGGCTTCGCGGGGTCAGTGCGGGGTCAGCCGGCACCGGAAACAGAAACGGCGCAAAGCCCGAAAGCCGCGCCGTTGCTGGTTCGAAGGTGGTGGGCGGTACAAGGATCGAACTTGTGACCCCTACCATGTCAAGGTAGTGCTCTACCGCTGAGCTAACCGCCCGATTCGCACGGCAGCAGGCCGCGCGAGCCGCGCAGTATAGGCGACTCCCGGGCCGGCCACAAGCCGCCCAGCCCCGCTCAGCGCAGCGCCTGCTCGCGCAATTGATGGATCTGGTCGCGCAGCTTCGCCGCGTCCTCGAACTCCAGGTTCTGGGCATGCTTGTACATCTGCGCCTCCAGCTTCTTGATGGCGGCAGCGGCCCTGGCCGGGTCCATCGCCTCGTAGCTGGCCGTCGGCTCGGCCACGGCGCGCTGCCGGCTCTTGCCGCCACGGCCGCGCGACGGCGACTCGCTGCGCGCGCCCTCCATGATGTCGGCGATGCGCCGCTCGACCGTCTTCGGGGTGATGCCGTTGGCCGCGTTGAACACGAGCTGCTTCTCGCGGCGACGGCCGGTCTCGTCCATCGCCGCCTGCATCGAGCGGGTCACCTCGTCGGCGTAGAGGATGGCCTTGCCGCGCACGTTGCGGGCGGCGCGGCCGATGGTCTGGATCAGCGAACCGGTGGAGCGCAGGAAGCCCTCCTTGTCGGCGTCGAGCACCGCCACCAGCGACACCTCAGGCATGTCCAGTCCCTCGCGCAGCAGGTTGATGCCTACCAACACGTCGAACTCGCCCAGGCGCAGGTCGCGGATGATCTCGCTGCGTTCCACCGTCTCGATGTCCGAGTGCAGGTAGCGCACCTTCACGCCGTGCTCGGAGAGGTATTCCGTGAGGTTCTCGGCCATGCGCTTGGTCAGCGTGGTGACCAGCACGCGGTCGCCCATCGCGATGCGCTTGTTCGCCTCGCCCAGCAAGTCGTCCACCTGGGTGCGCACCGGGCGCACTTCCACCTCGGGATCGACCAGGCCGGTGGGGCGCACCACCAGTTCGACGATCGCGTCGACGGACTTCCGCAGCTCGTACTCGCGCGGCGTGGCGGAGACGTAGATCGCGCGCGGCACCCGTGCCTCCCACTCCTCGAAGCGCAGCGGCCGGTTGTCCAGCGCGGACGGCAGGCGGAAGCCGAACTCCACCAGGGTTTCCTTGCGCGAGCGGTCGCCTTTGTACATCGCGCCGATCTGCGGCACGGTGACGTGCGACTCGTCCACCACCAGCAGGCCGTCGGCCGGCAAGTAGTCGAACAGCGTGGGCGGCGGCTCGCCGGGCGCGCGCCGGGAAAGATGGCGCGAGTAGTTCTCGATGCCCTGGCAGTAACCCACCTCGGCCATCATCTCCACGTCGTAGCGGGTGCGCTGGTCCAGCCGCTGCGCCTCGACCAGCTTGTTGTCGCGGTACAGCACCTCCAGGCGCTCCTTCAGCTCGTCCTTGATGGTGTCGATCGCGTTCAGCACGCTCTCGCGCGTGGAGGCGTAATGCGTGCGCGGGTAGACCGTGTAGCGCGGCACCTTGCGGATCGTTTCGCCGGTGAGCGGATCGAACAGCGCCAGCCCTTCCACCTCGCCGTCGAACAGCTCGATGCGCAGCGCTTCGGTCTCCGATTCGGCGGGAAACACGTCGATGATCTCGCCGCGCACGCGGTAGGTGCCGCGGCGCAGTTCCATCTCGTTGCGGGCGTACTGCAGCTCGGTGAGCTGGCGGATCAGCTGGCGCTGGTCGATGCGCTCGCCCTTGGCCAGGATCAGGCGCAGCGAAAGGTAATCCTCGGGGTTGCCCAGGCCGTAGATCGCCGACACCGTGGCCACGATGATCGCATCGCGGCGCGACAGCAGCGCCTTGGTCGCCGCCAGCCGCATCTGCTCGATGTGCTCGTTGATCGAGGCGTCCTTCTCGATGAAGGTGTCCGAGGCCACCACGTAGGCCTCCGGCTGGTAGTAGTCGTAGTAGCTGACGAAATACTCCACCGCATTGTTCGGAAAGAACTCGCGGAATTCGCCGTACAACTGCGCCGCCAGCGTCTTGTTCGGCGCCATCACGATGGTCGGCCGCTGCACCTGCTGGATCACGTTGGCGATGGTGTAGGTCTTGCCCGAGCCGGTGACGCCCAGCAGAGTCTGCGCGGCGAGGCCCGCCTCGAAACCCTCGCTGAGGCGGTGGATCGCCTCGGGCTGGTCGCCGGCGGGCTGGTAGGGGGCGACGAGTTCGAAGCGGTCGGTCATGGCGGACGATATGCGGGCGGATACCCGCATATTAAATCGCCACTGCTGACAACTCCTGTCAGCAGAAGCCGACGCCGCGGCCATCCGCTGGACGGCTGGCCGCGCGTGCACGGCTTCCTAGCATGGTCCTTCCGCCCATGCAGGAGCGCGTCATGGCGATGCGACAGGCTTGCGGCCCGTGCGACCGGCAGCGCGGCGTCACCCTGATCGAGCAGGTGATGGTGGTGGCCATCCTCGGCGTGCTGGCGGCGATCGCCGTGCCGTCGCTGGCGCCGCTGCTCCAGCGCAACCAGGTGCAACTGGCGCAGACGGAATTCATCGCCGCCCTGCAGCACGCGCGCGGTACCGCGGCGGTCAGCGGCAAACCCACCCTGTTCTGCCCCAGCCGCGACGGCCGGAGCTGCAGCAACGACGCGCGCTGGGAATCCGGCTGGCTCATCGGCCACGACCCGGCCCGCAAGGGCCAGCCCGACACGACCCCGCTGCGCACCCGGGCCGGCTATGCCGGCATCGTCATCCTCGGCGACAGCGGGCGCCGGCTCGTGCGCTTCCAGAGCGACGGCAGCGCCAGCGGCATGACCAACACCTGGCGCTTCTGCCGCCGCGACCGGCCGAATGAGGCGTTGGTGGTGGTGATCGCCAACTCCGGCCGCGTCCGCGGTGCGAAGGCCAGCGCAGAACAGGCCGCCAGTTGCGCCGCAGCGCAGTAATCGCGACATCACGAAAGCATGAACGCGAAAAGGCCGGCATCGCTGCCGGCCTTTTCATTTGTCTGGCGCCGAAGCTGGACTCGAATAGTGGCTATCAAAGTCTTACACAGAGCCAATCTATCGAATTGAAAAAATACAGATACCGCCAAAGTTACCGTATTCCGTGCGCGACGCCCGTTAGCGGGGCACTCGAAGGGTTGACCCGCGCAACGCTTCCTCGCGCGCCAGCTCTTCGGCGCAGTCGGTGGCCTCGCCGTCCAGGTCGCACGGTGAAGGCTTGGGCATGTGGCCGGTGTGGGGTGGATGGTCAGCTGCCGCCGGTCGGTCGGTTGTGGTCATTCAATCGGTCTCGGAACGTGGGCGAGATGAGGGTGTGGTCGGAATGGTAGCGCCAGCCGCTGGTGCTGCATGGGGTTCGTTTCGCGAATCCGCCTCGCGCGCGCGATGTGGGCGGTTTGGCCGACATGCTGGAACTGGCGCCTCGCCCAGCAAACCTAAATCCAAAGGCTAACCGCCTTTTTATTCGTCAAAGCCAGGTGCCCCAAGGCGGCCCAGCAACCGAGCTAAATAGCCGAACTCGCGGGCGGCCAGTTCGGCATCGCGGGCGGCGTAGCGGTCAAAGGTGCGCTGGCGCATCCATTTCGGTTTGAACGGCTGGCCGAAAAGGTCGCTGTACTTGTCGCCCAGCTTGCGGCGGATCGCCCAGCGTTGATCCATGATGCGTTCCGCACCACTCACCCGCTGGCTGGCGTAGGTGGGGCGCGGCTTGATCGCGTCGCGGTGGCAGAACTGCGCGATACCGGGCCACTTGTAGAGCTTCACGGCGCGCCGATGCGTGTACGGGCAGCGGGCATACCAGCGATGGCCGCCGTAGTGGCAAGGGATCGCTTCCAGGGCAATGCGGCAGGTCACCGGCTGGCGCTTACCCGTATCGCGGTGGCGGTGCGTGTAGTCCAGCACCAGCAAGCCTTCCGCGTCGGTGAGCGTAGCGTGGTAGTTCACGCTGGCGACTTTCTCGCCGTCGCCGTTTGTCCATTGCCAACTGCCATGCGTTTCGCGGTTTGGCACCAGCGCACCCAGCTTGAGCATGCGCCGCACGTCTAGACAGGTGGCAGACTCGATATGCGGGCGCCAGCCGGAACCGCTCATGCTGACTTGGCCTTGCGTTTGGGTCTAGCGGGCGCTACCAGCTCACTGTTCAGTTGCTTGTACAGCTCGAACAGATACGCCACACGCGAAGCATCATCTTTGCCGCCACGGTAGCCATAGGCAGCATCTACGGCTTTGTCCAGCGTACGGTGGGCATCGCGCAGGTCGGCAGGCATTACAAGCGGGTGGTACAGGTCAGCCAGCGTGGCTCCCGAATGCGCATCCCGAATAGCAAGCACGGCATCGGCAGCTTCGATTACGGCACGTAGTTTGTCTTGAGATACTTCCAGCGGCCAAGGAAAATTGTTGTAGACGATCCCTGCCGAATACTGGTAATCGCTTTTCATCCGCCCGCACACAGATCGCATCCATGCCATATGCGCTGCTGATTGCAGAATGCCGAACTCGTAAGGAGTGGCGTTCTCAATTGTCAGCAAGCTTCCAGTTGCAATCCAGTCCTGCGGAACAAACGCCATCGGCAAATACGCACGCCGCTCTGATGAAACCTTTGGAATTGCGAGATATCGGCGCGCAGGCTGACGATTTTCTGTGAACAAACTGGCACTCGATGCCCATTCCCGGGTGCGTGGCTTGCTACTCCGCATACGCTCTTGTCTGACCTTTTCAACTCGCTCCAAGACAGCAGGAACAGCACGAATCTCCTGCGGATTTGCGTCAACCATCCATAGGCACCAGCGCTCCTCGCCATTCAGCAGCTCATCGCCCCCTAGCGCACGGCGTAGCCACTTGGCGGCTGTAGGAAATGCGCGCAATAGCTCGTCACGCTCAACAGCCGACAAGAACAGGTAACCGAAATCTGTTGCTTCGCTTCCCTTTGATATTTCCGGCACGGCGCACAACGGCTTTCCGCGCCGCTGCAGCACAACGTTTGGCGCATCGGCGAGATACGGGTTGATATTTTTTGCCGGTTGCGCGGCTGGTTCACCCGTGATGCCGTCCTGATAGAGGTACAGCGTGCGCTTGTCGGGCTCACGCAGGCCGAAGCCAATGATGACGCAATGCACGGCAGCTACACCCTTACCTTCGTTGCTCCACTGGAAGGTGCGATGCGCAAAGCGGATATGCACCCCGTGTCCCAACAGCCACGGCCACAGCACCCCTACCTGCTCGCCTTGAGTAATACTGTTAGTGGACACGAAGGCGACGTCTATACAGTGATTTCCTTTGATGTACTCGGTCGCCTTTCGATACCAGCAAGCAACGTAATCGAGTGATCCAGCTCCTCGCATACCTTGCATAACTGTTTGAAGGTCTTGCTTTTGCGCTTTGCTTTGCTCCTTTTTCCCAACAAATGGCGGATTGCCCAGCACGTAACTGCATTGTTCTGGCGCCAGCACGTCGCGCCAGTCGATTGACAAGGCGTTGTCGCAAAGGATCGTGGGCGCTATCACCAGCGGCACCGTGGGGCGTGTGGTGCCGAAGCGCTCGGCGGCATCCAGGTTCATTTGATGATCGGTGATCCACAGAGCCACGCGAGCAATATGCGCGGCGGCATCGTCGATCTCGATGCCGTAGAACTGGTGCACGTTGACCCGGCACAGGGTCGAAACATCCAGCACGCCGCGTTGTTCGCCCCACAGCTCGGCGATCAGCGCCATTTCCAGCCGGCGCAGCTCGCGGTAGGCGATGACCAGGAAGTTGCCGCAACCGCAGGCGGGATCGAAGAAAGTGAGCGTGGGCAGCCGGTCATACAGCGTGCGCAGGCTGGCCTTGGTGCGCTTGGGCGCATGCAGCTCGGCCCAAAGGTCATCCATGCACAGCGGGTTGAGCAATCTCAGGATGTTGCGCTCGCTGGTGTAGTGGGCGCCCAGCTCGCGCCGTGTGGCCTGCCGTTTGTCGGTGGGGTGTTGCTGTTCCAACACGCCCTGGAACATGGCGCCAAAGATCGCCGGGGATATGCCGCTCCAATCCAGTTCCGAACACAACAGCAGCAGGCGGCGCAGGTCGTGGTTGAAGGCCGGGATGCGCGCCCGCTCGGCGAACAGGCTGCCGTTGATGTACTCGAACGCCGCCAGGTCTTCGTCCAGCGTGGACTGGCGCGCGTCGTGCGGGGTATCCAGCACCTGGAACAACTCGGCCAGCAGTGCGCCCAGGTCTTTGCCATCCTCGCGGCTACGCTGCACCAGCCAGGTGAACTGACCGTTGCTGCCGAAGATGCCAGTGTCATCGGCAAAGAAGCAAAACAGCAACCGGGTCATGAACACTTCAAGGTCATGGCCGACAAAGCGCGCGTCCAGCAACGCCTGGTGCAGCTGCGACACCTGATAGGCCGCCTTGCGGTCGGCCTTGGATTCCTCGGCGATCTCCGCCTCATCGTCGATCAGGAAGGCGAACCAGTCGGCGCGCTTGGGCAGCTCCTTCAACGTGCATTCGTGGCTGGCGCCGCTGCGCAGGTCGGTGAGGCGGAAGCGCGCGAAGTCAGACGTGACGATGTAGCGCGGGCGCTCGGCTTCCTTCAGCGCCAGGAAGTAGTCGCTGGCCTGTGCAAAGGCGGCGTCCAGGTCTTTGCCCCGGCTCTTGTGTTCCACGATCAGCAGGCCGGGGATGAAGCTGTCGATGAAGCCGCGTCCGCCGCCCAGCTTGTCGACCGCCTTTTCGTAGATGGTGGCGGACTCGGGACGGATGCCGAAGCATTCGTAGAAGCGCGCCCAAAACAGCTTGGCGTCCGCATTCTCGCGCGTGGCGTGCTGCCATTCCTTGGCGAAGGCGCTAAGCCTGCGGCGAGTCTCGTTCCGTGTCATTGCAGCCATGCGGTCGTGTTCCCCTTGGTGACGGGTCGATTATGCGGGCTGGTGCGATGGCTGGCGACTGGCGCAGCGCGCACGGCAGCAGTAGAGCCTTGCAGGGCATCCACAGCCAGAGCAAAGCCAACCCCACCTGGTAGATATAAAAAGGAACACGCCTGCCGTGTCAGAACTACGCCGAAAACTGGCCGGACTGACACGCCCACCGTGTCGGCGATGGATTTACTGACACGCATACCGTGTCGGCTTGGCACGCCCGTCGTGTCGGCCTGACACGGCTACCGGGCTGGGAGGTGCGTTTTTCTTCGCCAGCTTTGGCATGGGTGGCGGCGGCACCTTCCACAAGCCGGAAGGAACCACCGTGGCAGACACGTCCAGCTTGCCGCGGCATTCGTCGATGGGGCGCCAGGTGAACGCATACAGGCAGCAAAGGTTCTTGCCGCCCTGCCGGGTCTTCTCGATCAGGCCGTAGTGTTGCAACTCGGCCAGCGCCCGCGTGAGCGTATCGCGCGAGCGCCAGCCGCGCAGTTGCAGGATTCTCCACGTTGCGGACAGGTCGCCGTTGTTATGTCCGCGCAGCTGACTGCCCAAGTCGTTCAACAGCTTCACGGCATGGGCGGACAGGGCGCAGTAGTTCGGCGAATCCAGCACCGCGTTCGGCAAGGCGAAATAGCCGCCAGCCTCCTTGCGTCCCGTCGTTTTCTCGCGTGAGCGTGCCATGGCGCGCCTACTCGGCGCCGCCAGCCATGACACGCTGGAACTCGGCCAGGTCGGCCCGGTGATAGCGCACCAGCCGGGCACCGATCTTGCGGTAGCGCGGGCCTTTACGCAGGGCACGCCAGTTGCGCAGTGTACGAACGGCAACACCGAGGCTGGCCGCGGCTTCGCATTCGGTTACAAGATCGCCGGGTTCCAGCTTGGTGATAGATTGGGGATTGTTGAGCATTGCAGCATCTCCGATGACACCCGTATGCATAGCGGGCTTGTCGGGGATGTTGGCGGGGTCGCGTGTGACCGCCGCCTGTCTGCTAGCACAATGGCCAGTCAGCTAGCAGGCTGGGATTCTTTGGCAACCTTGTTCCACTCCGTGCACCAGCCACAAATGACTTTCGCACTTGTCAGCACCGGCCAGCGGCGTATGCACTCCATTGCAAATTGCTCGTTTGTGCGCAGCTTTGGATGCTTCCCCGCGTGGCGCTCCTGCCACAACTTGTAGGCCATGGCTTTGCCCGCTTGCACAGGGTCTTTCGCCAGTTTCGCGGCTACCCTCTTTTTAGCGCTGCCTGTCCGATCTTGCTTGACCATCACAATGTCAGTTCGCTGACTGATAAGAGCATCCGCCGCGAATCGAGCATCGACAACGTAAGTCCACGCCTCGGTTACTTGCCCAGCGTTATATGCGGCCATTGCCTCGACACAATACGCGGTAGCAACAAGACCCCAAAACATACGGTTATCAGGGGAGGAAGGAATGAGTCGCTCCTCAGGGATCATTCCCTTATCTCTGAGGATTGCTTGGATTTGCTCGAACCCGCCACAGCTAGTAAAGGCTTTATAAACCTCGGTGCCGCCCATTCCATGATTCACATGCCCATACACGGCATGATTGAACATAACCTTCATGTACTCGTCTTCGCTCCTGAAGAAGCCAAGTTCTATCAAGGAATAGCAAATTGATCCAAGAATCTGACCCACATACTCCTGGGGAGTTCTTTCGCCCCTTGGCTTTTCGTGCTCATCAATCACACGCACACCTCTGCGCCCTTCAATAGGTGCCGCGCCAGCCGGGGAAGGTGCCCGGTGTTCGGGGATCAGCCTAGGCGCAGCGTGAAACGCTCAATGCACCTTGCGCTTGAACGGCAGCACATCACCGCCTGCGCGCAGGCTGTCCAGGTAGTCGGCGAGCGATTGCATCATGCGGCGGCGCTCATCCATGTATTGCGCCAGGTTGTAGGTGCCGCGGATCTTGTCCTTGTCCTTGTGCGATAGCTGGCGCTCGATGGCGTCCGGTGTCCAGCCGTGTTCGTTGAGCATCGTGCTGGCCATATGCCGGAAACCATGCGCGACCAATGTGCCCTTGTAGCCCAGCCGCGCCAGGGCTGCCGTCACGGCGGCCTCGCTCATGGGGCGCCTCGGATCACGCGCGCCGGGGAACAGATACTTGTTGCTGCCGGTCACGGCGCGCAGTTCGCGCAGGATGGCAACGGCCTGCGTCGACAGCGGCACGATGTGCGGGGACGTTTCGGGGTCTTCTTTCTGCACGCGCCGCAGCTTGCGGATGCTGGGCGGGATAGTCAGTGTTGGGTGTTTGCCGTCCAGGTCGACGTTCGCCCATTCGGACTGGCGAATCTCGCCGGGGCGGCACGCCCACATGGCGGAGAGCTTGAGCGCACAGCCAACAATGAACGTGCCGGCGTGCGTGTCGATGGCGCGTAGCAGCTCGCCAATCTTTGCCGGGTCGGTAAGGGTTGGCATCCCCTTCGACGGCCGGCGTGGTGGCATCAGTTCCTTGAGTGGGGCGGCGGGGTTCATGCCGCGCGCGATGCGCTTGGTGGCGGCGGCGTACACCATGATGCGGCTCAGGTTCGCACGTAGCCGATGGGCAAGCTCATGGTGCCCGGCGTCGGCCAGGCCCAGCACGATGGGCGACAGGTCGTCCACGTCCAGCCCGACAATCGGCTTTCTCCCGATCCTAGGGAAGACGTGCTTTTCCAGGTTGCGGGTTTCCTTCGCCGTTTGCGTCGGCACCCATTCGTGTGCGGCTTTGCGCGCCAGCCATTCGCGGGCGATGGCTTCGAAGGTATTGGCCGCTGCGGCCACGCTGGCGGCTTTGCTGGCCTGCCGCTGCTCGCTGGGGTCGACACCATCCGCCACCAGTGCGCGGGCTTCCTCGCGCTTCTCACGCGCCTTGCGCAAGCTCACATCGGGGAAGGTGCCCAGGCTCAGCGTGTTGCGCTTGCCGGTATCGGGGCGCCGGTAATCGAAGCGCCACCACTTGGCCCCGTCCGGCTTCACCAGCAGATACATCCCGCGTTCGTCGGCCAGCTTGTACGGGTTGGCCTGCGGCTTGGCGTTGGCGACTGCGGAAGGGGTCAGCATGACGGTAACTCCCGGCGACAGCTCGGGCGAATGGCCCGGTTACCGTCAACGTTACCGTTCGACTTGGGTGACCACAAGGGACTTACCGGGTGCTTCGGATGACTTGCAGACAACAAAAAACCGCGCCGTGGCGCGGTTTCCAGGGTGTTGCGGGGTATTGCGTGATGCTTATATGGCGCCCGAAGCTGGACTCGAACCAGCGACCCCCTGATTAACAGTCAAGTGCTCTAACCAGCTGAGCTATTCGGGCGGGAGCTGCGTAGTTTGTAGATTGGGCGGCGGACTGTCAAGCCGCCGCCCCGCGGCCGGTGCCGCTTTTCAGCCGGTAATCACGCGATAGCACGGCACGTAGGCCGCCCCGCCGGGCAGCTTCATGCGGTGCTGCTCCACGAACGCCCGCAGCAGCTTGTCCAGCGCCTGCATGATGTCGCGGTCGCCGTCGATGTCGAACGGGCCGTTCTGCTCGATCGCCTGCACACCCTCCTCCTTCACGTTGCCGGCCACAATGCCGGAGAACGCGCGGCGCAGGTCCGCCGCCAGATCGTGCAGCGGGCGACCGTGGCGGAGCTGCAGGCCGCGCATCGCTTCGTGGGTGGGGCGGAACGGCGTCTGGAATTCCAGCGGGATGCGCAGCGCCCAGTTGAAGAAGAACGCGTCCTTGGTGTCCAGGCGGTTGTTGCGCACCTTGTCGATGCCCTTGGCCATCGCCTTCGCCACCGCAGCCGGATCGTCCACGATGATCTGGTAGTGCGCGGCCACCGCGTCGCCCAGCGCGAGGCGCAGGAAGCGGTCGATCTGCTCAAAATAGGCGGCGGACTGCTTCGGCCCTGTGAGGATCAGCGGGAACGGTGCGCCGGCGTTGTCCGGATGCAGCAGGATGCCCAGCAGGTAGAGGATCTCCTCCGCCGTGCCCACGCCGCCGGGAAACACGATGATGCCGTGGCCCATGCGGACGAACGCTTCGAGGCGCTTCTCGATGTCCGGCATGATGACCAGTTGGTTGACGATCGGGTTCGGCGACTCGGCCGCGATGATGCCCGGCTCGGTGATGCCGATGTAGCGGTTGTTGCGCCGGCGCTGCTTGGCGTGCGCGATCGTGGCGCCCTTCATCGGCCCCTTCATTGCGCCCGGGCCGCAGCCGGTGCAGATGTCCATGCCGCGCAGGCCGAGCTGGTAGCCCACCGCCTTGGTGTAGTCGTACTCCTCGCGCGAAATCGAGTGGCCGCCCCAGCACACCACCAGGTTCGGGTCGATGAAAGGCTTGAGGATGCGCGCGTTGCGCAGGATCTCGAACACCACCTGGGTCAGCGCGTCGGACGGTTCGAGGTCGGTGCCGATCTGCTCCAGCTGGGTGGACACGTAGACGATGTCGCGCACCACCGCCACCAGCAGCTCGTTGATGCCGCGGATGATCTGGCCATCCACGAAGGCCTGCGCCGGCGCCTTGGTCAGTTCGATCTTGATGCCGCGATCCTGCTGCAGCACCTGGATGTCGAAGTCCGGATACTGCTCGAGGATCGCCCGCGGGTCGTCGCTGATCGCGCCCGAGGTCAGCACCGCCAGCGCGCAGCGGCGCAACAGCGCGTGCAGGCCCGAGTCGCTGGCGCCGCGCAGGCGCACCACCTCGTGGCGGGAAAGGATGTCCAGGCCACCGGCGGGCGAAATGCGCGCGCTCACCGTGGCGTTGCGACCGGCGGTGCCGGCACCTGCATCGTTCATCAACATCTCCATGCCACTGTCCCGCGGGCACACGCCCGCGCGGATGCGGCGACCCCGAAGCTTCCTGCCTCGACGGAAGCCGCGTCAAGAAGAAACGAAAAGACGATCGCCCTGCATGCCCGGACGACGCCTGCAAGGTGGCGCGCCGGGATGTGCGCCACCCAAAAAAACCGGCGCCCTTTCGGGCGCCGGCCTGATGCGTGGCTTCTGACTCCGGCTGATCAGAACTTGTAACGCAGCGTCAGCATGAGCGACCAGCGCTGGGCCAGGTCGTCGTTGTTGTTGATGTAGGTCGGGACATCCTTCGGGTGATAGTTGCCGCTCTGGATGTAGTTGGCGCAAGTCGCCGCGCCACCGCAGGAGATGTCGTAGATGAACTTGCCAGTCGCCGGATCGACACCGTAGAAATCCGCAAGATAACGACCGTTGCTGGAGAACGGTTGGCGTTTCTCGATGCCCCAGTGCTTGTTGAGCAGGTTCGTGAAATTGTAGACATCCAGGCGCACGACACCCTTGTTGCCCTTGAAGATCCCGGGAATTTCCTGACTGAAGCTCAGGTCGACCTGATTGAGCCAGCGCGCGCGGGCACCATTGCGACGGGCAGTCCCGCCCTGGTGATCCTTCAGGTATTTGTCGCTCTGGATGTATTCGTAGAACTGGTCGATGTACTTCTGGTCGGTTCCCTTGCGGAACTCGACATCCCCCGGCTTCGGAATATAGACCAGGTCGTTCACGTAGCCGTCGCCATTGGCGTCGTTGCCGAACGTCCAGCTGTACGGGGAGCCCGAGTGGCCATCGTAGAAGATGCTGGCGCTGGTCGCATAGTCACCGAAGAAGCGATGCTGCCAGTTCAGCCCGGCGATCACGCGCTTCGGAATCGAGTAGTTCGAGGTGCTGGCGATATTCTCGTTCGCGTTCTTGACCTGGTTGTAACGCCAGTTCGACAACGCCACGCTCGATGTACCCGGATTGACCTCGGTCGCACGGCTCCAGGTGAAGCCGAACGTGCCGGACCACTCGTTCGAGAAGGGCTTTTTCAGCGCCAGAGTCAGGCTGTCCGCGCTGCCCTTGCTGGAATTGTCCAGATTGATGACATCCGAGAAGGCCGGATTGGCATTGGCCTTGATGCCCTGGCCGCTGGCCTTCGGATCGGCGTTGACGAGCTTGTAGTAGGTGACGCGACCGTCCGGCAGGTAACCGGTGGGAGCACCGAGGTTCATGCTCTGGTACCAGATCGCGTCACGCTGCTTGATGTGCTGGTAGTCCACCGTGGCGATCAGGCCCCACCACGGCAGCTCCTTGTCGAAGCCCAGGGTGAATTTCCATGCGGTCGGGATCGTGAAGTTCGGCGAGATGGTATTCACCGCCATCTGCCCGGATGTGCCGTTTTTCTGGGCAAAGGGGTCCGCGCTGAACTTCGGCAGATTCGCATTCGGCCAAGCGAATTTGCACGGGCTCGTGCCGCCCGGGCCACAGAAGTACTGCTTCTGGGTCATGCCGGAGTTGGAGAAAATGTTGCCGACCCACACGCCCGGGGTGTTTGACACGAACAGGCCCGCGCCGCCGCGCAACTGGGTCATGCGTTCGGTGTCGAAGCTGTAGTTGAACGACATGCGCGGTTGCACCACGCGATTGCCGTTGATCGTGGTCTGGTTGCTGCGGCCGAAACCGCCCGTAGCCTGGTTCGGATTGGCCGCAACGCCAACGCCCGGCGCAGCCGCGAAGGTCGGGTTGTAGAGCGGCCGGTCGCTCATCAACGGGATGTCGACACGCACGCCGTACTGCACCGACAGGTTGTTGTTCACCTGCCAGGTATCCTGCAGGAAGATGCCCCACTGGTTCAGGTTGTAGGCGGCGGCCGTGTCGGCCAGCGACAAGCCGTCGGAGGGGCGGTTGTATCGATAGCTGTAGTACAGGCCCGAGTTGAAGTTGTCGATGCCGGTGTTCGCGTTCTTGCCCGGGTTGCCGCTCAGGTCCTCGAAGACGTAGCTGCCGTACAGATTCTGCACGAACAGGTTGTAGTACTCGTTGCGTTCGAAGTCGACGCCGCCCTTCACGGTGTGGTCGCCGAGGAACAGCGTACCCGCCCAGGCAGCGTTCCAGGTCTTCACCTTCAGCACGTTGGCCTGGCTCGAGTATTCGGTACCGAACTCCACCGAAGGACCAGCCGAGTAAGTGGTCGGATAAATGGTGATGTCCGGCATCGGCACGCCGTTGTACGGGCCGCGGTGCTGGTCGAAGTCGCGATAGGACACGGACGTGTCGGTCGAGAACACGTCCGACCAGTCGTCGTAGAAGTGCAGCGCGTAGCTCTTGTTGTCGACCTTGGTGGTGTACCAGCCACTGGACAGCCGCAGATTGGTGGTGCTGCCGGTGATGATCGGCTTGGTTTCCTTGGTCTCGCTGAAGGTGACGCTGGCGCGGTGGTTGTTGCTGATGTTCCAGTCGATCTTGCCGAGGTAACGCTTGTCCTCGAGGTTGGAGTTGCCGCCGCCCACGTTGCCGATGTCGGTCATGCCGTACTTCTGCGCGGCGATCTGGCGAATCTGGTCGACCTGGGCCGAAGTCAGGCCGGCGATCGGGCTGGCAACACCGGAATCGGCCGGGCCGTAAGGGCTGCCCGCCGCCACCTGGGTGCTCTTTTCCAGTGAGGCAAAGAAAAACAGCTTGTCCTTGATGATCGGGCCACCCACCGTGGCGCCGCCGGTCCACTGGCGCGAGAAGCCGTTGTAGCTGACGCCCTGCTCGTTGTCGCCGATCATCTTGTCGTTCTGGAACGCGTAGTACACCGAGCCGTGGAACGCGTTGGTGCCACTCTTGGTCACCGCGTTCACCGCCGCGCCGAGGCCACGGCGGTTCGCCACGTCGAAGTTCGCGGTGGAGATGTTGTATTCGGCGATGGTGTCCATCGAGATCGGCGTGCCCAGCGTGGGCAGGCCGTTCGCGTTGAGGCCGAACGGGTCGTTCGCGCTCATCGAGTCGACGGTGATGTTGTTGTAGCGGCTGTTCTGGCCCACCGCGGAGATCTCGCCACGGGCACGGTCGGTGATCACCACGCGCGGGTCCAGGCGCACGATGTTCTGGATCGAGCGGTCCGGTGCCGGCGTGGCCTCCAGCTCACGCTGCGAAATGTTGGTGGCGATGCCCTTGTTGTCCGGCGTGAAGGTCTGCATCAGCGCGCTGGCCGACACGGTGACCGCGCCCAGGTCCTTCACCTGCTTGGCCTGCTCGGCGCCCACGGTCAGGTTGACCGAGGTGTCCTGCGCCAGCTGCAGGTAGACGTTCTTCTGCTCGATCTGGGCCATGCCGGCCTTGGACGCGGTGACGTCGAACGGGCCGCCCACGCGCAGGCCCTGCGCGGCGTAACGGCCGTCCGGGCCGGTGGTGGTGATCTTGGTGGTGCCCGACGGCTCGTGCACGATCTGCACGGTGGCGCCGGCGACCGGCTGGCCGCTGGCGTCGAGCACGCGGCCGCTGATCGAGGAAGAGGTGTCCTGGGCGAGCGCCGGCACGGTGGCCGTGGCAAGCAGGGAGGCAATCGCCAGCGGCAGAACGCTGGCGCGAATTCGGCTGTTCATGATGTTTCCCTCAAGTTCACGACGAAATTTCTTGCGGATGAAACCGAACAGAACGCCTCCCGGCAGTCCGGGCGGACGAACTCGTGGTTTCCCCAGTGTTTTTTGGTCCGGAATACGACGGTGGCGGGGCCATCCCGCCTGCCAATCAGTTGTTAAGCGGACTTTAACGGCATTGTATGACAGTTTCGCAATATCTTCACGCAAGCCTCACTGCCAGCCGAGATAGCGCCCCCAAGCGCGCCGAGGCCCCGCAACACGGCGTTGAAATCGTGCAGCCAGCAGCCGCCAGGCCTTCGTCAATGGGCGCCACGACACGGTACGCGTGGCCAGCCAAGCCAGACGTTCGACTACTGGCATCCGTTCCATGCTGAGCATGGCCGCCTCCACGCCGGGTTTTCCCCACCGGGGCCGGCGATCATGACAAGCCGGTGATCCGGCGTGCGGCGCGCGCGATCAGATGTGCAGGTGCAGATACGCGGCCACGCCGCCCAGGAACATCTGCACGGACAGCGCGATCAGCAGCATGCCCATCACGCGCTCCAGCGCGGTCAGCACGCTCTCGCCCAGCCAGCGGAACAAGTAGGTGGAACACAGCAGGATCACCGCCGTGGCCAGCCACGCGCCGATCAGCGCGATCGCCCAGTCGGCGGTGCGTCCCGGCTGGGTGTTGGTGAGCAGCAGCAGCGCCGCCATCGCCGAGGGGCCGGCCACGCCGGGGATCGCCATCGGCACGATGAAGGGCTCGCCGCCGCCGGACTTGCCGAAGATGCCGCCGCCATCCGCCGGCGGGAACACCATGCGGATGCCGATCAGGAACAGCACGATGCCGCCGGCGATGCTGATCGAGTCGGGCTTGAGCTGCAGCAGGCTCAGCAGCACCTGCCCGCCCACCAGGAAACCCAGCAGCACGCCCAGCGCGATCAGCAGCTCGCGCACCATCACGCGGCGACGACGCTTGGGCGGCACGTCCTTGAGCAGGCTGAGGAAGATCGGGATGTTGCCCAGCGGGTCCATGATCAGGAACAGCATGATTCCCGCCGACAACGTGGTCATCTGCGTTTCCATCAGCACGCCCCTGTTTGACGATGGCAGTCCGTCACGCCGTTTCCCGCAGATCGAGCACATGGCCGCGCGCCGACGCGGCCTGCGCGCCGAGCAGCCAGACCATGGCTTCCGCCGCGGCGTCCGGCAACGGGTGCTGCATCGTGTCCTCGCCGAAATACGCCTGCCGGCGCAAGCGGGTGCGCATCGGCGCGGGCAGCAGCGCATGCACGCGCAGCGGGCTCTCGTCGGTTTCCTCGTGCAGGATGGCGGCGAAGCGCTCCAGCGCCGCCTTCGAGGCGCCGTAGGCGCCCCAGTGCGCGCGCGCCAGCCGCACCGGATCGTCCAGCACGAACACCACCGCGCTGTCGGGCGCCTCCAGCAGCAACGGCAGGCAGGCCTGGGTCAGTGCGAACGGCGCATTGACGTTCACGTGCATCGCGCGCAGCCAGTCGTCGGGCTTATGCATCGCGATCGGGGTGAGCCCGGCGAAACTGGCGGCGCAGTGCGCGATGCCGTCGAGCCGGCCGAAATCGTGGCGCAGGCCGTCGGCCAGCGCGGCGTACTCGCGCGGCGTGGCGGTTTCCATGTCCAGCGGATGGATCACCGGCTCGGCCAGACCCTCGGTCAGCATCGCGTCGTACAACTGCTCCAGCTGGCGCTTGCGCTTGCCGCTGATGATGACGGTGGCGCCGGCGCGGCTCGCCGCACGCGCCACCGCACCGCCGAGGCCGCCGTAAGCGCCGGTGACCAGCACCACGCGACCAGCCAGCGAGGTACGCGCAGGCACCCCGCCCGCGGGAAGCCGCATCGTCGGCAGCATCATTCCTGCGCCGCCCCGGTCACGTCGCCGGCCATGCGCGCCAGTTCGCCGGAGGCCTCGAGGTCCACCACGATGTCGCAGCCGCCGATCAGTTCGCCCTCGATGAACAGCTGCGGGAAAGTCGGCCAGTTCGCGTAGTGCGGCAGCGCGGCGCGGATCTCCGGATCGGCCAGCACGTTCACCGCGTGGAACGGCGCACCGGCCCGCTGCAACGCCTGCGCGGCGCGGCTGGAAAAACCGCACATCGGGAACTCCGGCGTGCCCTTCATGAAGAGCACGATCGGGTGCGCGGCGAGCAGCGACTTGATTCGCTCGTTTACGTCCATGGCTGGGTGTTTCATCTTTACAATGCGGGCAGATCGGTATTGTATCAGTCGACCACCGGCCGTCGCCGGCCGCCGCGATACCTTCCCCCAGCCACTGTCAAGGAGCCTCTCATGGCGATCGAACTCCCCCCGTTGCCCTACGAAAAGAACGCGCTCGAACCGCACATCTCCGCCGAGACGCTGGAGTACCACTACGGCAAGCATCACCAGGCCTACGTGACCAACCTCAACAAGCTGATCGAGGGCACCGAGTTCGCGGATGCGGCGCTGGAAGACATCATCAGGAAGTCCTCCGGCGGCGTGTTCAACAACGCCGCGCAGATCTGGAACCACACCTTCTACTGGAACTCGCTGAGCCCGAAGGGCGGCAAGGAGCCCACCGGCAAGCTGGCCGACGCGATCAGCAAGGCGTTCGGCTCGTTCGAGAAGTTCAAGGAGGAGTTCAGCAAGTCCGCCGCCGGCAACTTCGGCTCGGGCTGGACCTGGCTGGTGCAGCGCCCGGACGGCGCGTTGGGCATCGTCAACACCTCCAACGCGGCCACGCCGATCACCGGCAGCGACAAGCCGCTGCTCACCGTGGACGTGTGGGAACACGCCTACTACATCGACTACCGCAACGCCCGCCCGAAGTACCTGGAAGCGTTCTGGAACCTGGTGAACTGGGAATTCGCGGCGAAGAACCTCGCCTGAGTCCCGCGCTGCACCAAGGCGGAGCCGCGCGGCTCCGCCTTTTTCATGCCCGGGAACCGCCGTGCGCTCGCCGCACCCGACCGCAATCGCTACAATGCGTCGGTTTGCGCCACCACAATCCGGAGCCCCCATGAGCGACCAGCCCTTGTACCGCCGCATCCTGCTCAAGCTCTCTGGCGAGGCGCTGATGGGCGAGGCCGACTACGGCATCGACCCGAAGGTGATCGGGCGGCTGGCCGAGGAGATCATCGAGGTACGCAAGGCCGGCGTGGAAGTGGGCGTGGTGATCGGCGGCGGCAACATCTTCCGCGGCGAGGGCCTGGCCGCGTCCGGCATGGACCGCGTCACCGGCGACCACATGGGCATGCTGGCCACCGTGATGAACGCGCTGGCGATGGCCGACGCGATCGAGAAGCACGGCGGCTACGCCCGCGTGATGAGCGCGATCCAGATCCACGACGTGGCCGAGGACTTCATCCGCCGCCGCGCGATCCGCCACATCGAGAAGGGCCGCATCGCGCTGTTCGCGGCCGGCACCGGCAACCCGTTCTTCACCACCGACTCGGCCGCCGCGCTGCGCGCGGTGGAGATCGGCGCGGACCTGCTGCTCAAGGCCACCAAGGTCGACGGCGTGTACACCGCCGATCCCGCCCGCCATCCGGACGCCACCCGCTACGACCAGCTCACCTACGACGAGGTGATCCAACGCAACCTCAAGGTGATGGACACCGCCGCGATCGCGCTGTGCCGCGACCACAACACGCCGTTACGCATCTACGACATGACGGTGCCGGGCAACCTGCTGCGCATCATGCGCGGCGAACCGGTGGGCACCCTGGTTCGCAACTGACGCGCCCGGGACGCGCCGCCGGCCGCCACGGCCGGCGCTGCTATACTCGCCGGCTAGCCAGATCCACCGGGACACGCCCATGATCAACGACATCAAGACCGATGCCCAGACCCGCATGGGCAAGAGCATCGATGCGCTCAAGCACGAGCTCACCCGCCTGCGCACCGGCCGCGCCAGCACCGCGCTGGTGGACGGCATCAAGGTGCCCGCCTACGGTTCGGAGATGCCGCTGAACCAGGTGGCCTCGGTCGCCCTGGGCGATTCGCGCTCCATCATCATCACGCCGTTCGACAAGAGCCTGGTCGGCCCGGTCGAGAAGGCGATCCTGGCCTCGGACATCGGCATCACGCCGACCACCGCCGGCACCGTGATCCGCCTCAACATGCCGCCGCTCACCGAGGAGCGCCGCAAGGAATTGGCCAAGCACGTGTCGCACGAGGGCGAGAGCGCGAAGATCGCGATCCGCAACGTGCGCCGTGACGCGCTGCAGAAGCTGAAGGATCTGCTCAAGGACAAGCAGATCAGCGAGGACGAGGAGCGCCGCGCCGACGACGAGATCCAGAAACTGACCGACCGTTTCGTGAAGGACGTCGACGGCGTGGTGAAGGCCAAGGAAGACGAATTGATGTCCATGTAATGGGCGTCGCGACGAAGCCGCCCAGTACCGCGCCAGTTCATCTGCCAACTCCCGGAACGTTGCGATGACGTCATTCCCGCGATAGCGGGAATCCATCCGCTTCGAGCCTCTCAAGCCAACATGGATGCCCGCTTGCGCGGGCATGACGGCCCGAAAGTCCGAAGCACTGCCTTCTCGCCAAGGGGAGAAGGAACCAGCCACAGGCACTCATGACCATCCCCCGCCACATCGCCATCGTGATGGACGGCAACGGCCGTTGGGCGAAGGCGCGCCACCGGCCGCGCAGCTTCGGCCACAACGCCGGCCGCAAGGCGGTGCGCGAGGTGGTGGAAGGCTGCCTGCGCGAAGGCGTCGCGGCGCTCACCCTGTTCGCGTTCTCCAGCGAGAACTGGAAGCGGCCCGAGGAGGAAGTCGGCGCGCTGATGGCGCTGTTCGTGCGTGCGCTGGACAAGGAAACCGACGAGCTGCATGCCCAGGGCGTGCGGCTGCGCTTCGTGGGCGACCTGGCCGCGTTCGACGCGCCGCTGCGCGAGCGCATGCAGGTTGCAATGGCGCGCACCGCGGGCAACCGCAAGTTGCAGCTCAATATCGCGGTGAACTACGGCGGCCGCTGGGAGATCGCCCACGCTGCGCGCGAGGCCGCCGCCGCGGTGGCACGCGGCGAGCTGACCGTCGCGGCCATCGACGAATCCGCGCTCGACCGCTTCATGTGCCTGGCCGAGTTGCCACCGCTGGACCTGTTCATCCGCACCGGCGGCGAATGCCGGCTCAGCAACTTCCTGCTGTGGCAGGCGGCCTATGCCGAACTGCATTTCACCGATACCCTGTGGCCGGACTTCGACCAGGCCTGCCTGCATCGGGCGATCGAGGACTATGGCCGACGCGAACGCCGCTACGGCCGCACCGGCGATCAGATCGCCACGGACTCCCAGGGGTAAGCATGCTGTTCCAGCGCGTCATCACCGCCTTGCTGCTCGCGCCGCTGGCGATCCTGATCATCCTGCTGCTGCCCACGCCGTGGCTCGCCGTGGTCGGCGCCGCACTGTTCCTGGGCGCGCTGGAGGAATGGGCGCGCCTCGCCGGCGTGCACAAGGCATCCATGCGCATCGCCCTGCTGGTGGTCGCCGCCGCGCTGTTCGTGCTGCTGTGGTTCGCGCATGCCGGCGCGCTGACACCGCTGCTGCTGGTGCTGGGCGTGGCGTGGTGGCTGCTGGCCTGCGTATGGCTGGCGCGTTTCGCGTTCGGCGCGGCGCCGACGCCGGAAAACCGCGCGCTGAAGCTCGCGGCCGGCGCCTTCGTGATGTTCCCCGCCTGGATCGCCGTGATCGCCCTGCACGGCCGCGAGCCGCACGGCCACGGATGGATGCTGTTGGCGCTGCTCATCGTGTGGGCCGCCGACATCGGCGCGTATTTCAGCGGACGCCGGTTCGGCAAGCGCAAGCTGGCGCCGCAGATCAGCCCCGGCAAGACCCGCGCCGGCGCCTACGGCGCGCTGGTGGCCGGCACCCTGGTCTGCCTCGTCGGCGGCTGGCTGCTGGGCGTGCGCGGCGGCGCCCTGCTCGGACTCGCCGTGCTGGCCGTGCTCACGGTGGCCGCCTCGATCGTGGGCGATCTGCTGGAAAGCCTGATGAAGCGCCATGCGCAGGTGAAGGATTCGGGCACGATCTTCCCCGGCCACGGCGGCCTGCTGGATCGCATGGACAGCGTGTTCGCCGCATTGCCGGTGTTCGCCCTGGGCCTGTGGCTGCTGGGGATATGAAAGGCCGGGAATCGGAAACAGGGAGCAGGGAATCGAACCGCGGTGCGCGGCTCGTGCCGCGCGCCAGCAAACTCGCCAATAATCCGCTTTTCCTGTTCCCCATTCCCGACTCCCGATTCCCCCGCAAGAGACACAGGCCATGAAACGCGTCGCCGTCATGGGCGCCACCGGCTCGATCGGCGCCAGCACGCTGGACGTGATCGCGCGGCATCCGGACCGCTTCCGCGCCAGCGTGCTCAGTGCGCACCGCAACGTGGATGCGCTGGCGGCGCTGTGCGCCACGCATCGCCCCGAACTGGCGGTGATCGCCGAGCCCGCGCTGGAAGGCGAGCTGGCGCGCCGGCTCGCCGCAGCCGGCGTGCGCTGCGAGGTGGCCAGCGGCCATGACGCGCTCACCGCCGCCGCATCCGGCACGTTGTGCGACACCGTGGTGGCCGCGATCGTCGGCGCCGCGGGGCTGGACTCCACGCTTGCCGCCGCGCGGGCAGGCAAGCGCCTGCTGCTGGCGAACAAGGAATCCATCGTGCTCGGTGGCCCGCTGCTGCTGGAGGCGCTGCGCACCGGTGGCGGCGAACTGATCCCGGTCGACTCCGAACACAACGCGATCTTCCAGTGCCTGCCCGGCGGTCGTCCGGAGCTGGCGAAGAGCGGCGTGCGCCGGCTGATCCTCACCGCCTCCGGTGGCCCGTTCCGTGGCCGCACACGCGCCGAACTGGCGACGGTGACGCCGGACCAGGCCTGCAAGCATCCAAAGTGGTCGATGGGCCGCAAGATCTCGGTGGATTCGGCCACCCTGATGAACAAGGGCCTGGAAGTGATCGAGGCACACCACCTGTTCGGCGCGGACGCCGACGCGATCGAGGTGGCGGTGCACCCGCAGAGCCTGGTCCATTCGCTGGTGGAATACGTGGACGGCTCGGTGCTGGCCCAGCTCGGCAACCCGGACATGCGTACCGCGATCGCCCATGCGCTGGCCTGGCCCGAACGCGTGGCATCGGGCGTGACGCCGCTGGACCTCGCCACTTGCGGCGCACTGGAATTCGAGGCGCCGGATCTGGACACTTTCCGCTGCCTCGCCCTCGCCTACCAGGCGCTGCGCGCGGGTGGTGACGCGCCGGCGATCCTGAACGCGGCGAACGAGGTGGCGGTGGAGGCCTTCCTGGCCGGCGCCCTGCCGTTCCTCGCCATCGCCGAGGTGGTGGAGGGTGTGCTGGCGGAACTGCCGCCGCTTGCCGTGGTCGATGTGGAGTCTCTGGTCGCACGCGACGGCGAGGCGCGGGCCGTGGCCCGGCGCATGCTGCGGCGGGCTTGCTGATATCCTGTCACCCTTGATTTCCTGTCGCGGCGCTTGATGACTTCCTTTTTCGGCTCGGTATTCTGGTTGCTGGTCACGCTGGGCGTGCTGGTAACCTTCCATGAGTTCGGCCATTACTGGGTCGCGCGCCGCTGCGGCGTGAAGGTGCTGCGCTTCTCGGTGGGCTTCGGCAAGGCGGTGTGGAAGCGCATCGGCCGCGATGGCTGCGAGTACCAGATCGCCGCGATCCCGCTGGGCGGCTACGTGAAGATGCTGGACGCCCGCGAGGGCGTGGTGCCGCCGCAGTTCCAGAACCAGGAATTCACCACGCAGCCGGTGTGGAAGCGCATCCTGATCGTGCTGGCCGGACCGGGCTTCAACCTGATCTTCACCGTGGCCGCGCTGTGGCTGATGTTCATGCTGGGCCGGCCCGACGCGGCGCCTATCGTCACCGCCAAGCCGCAGAGCATGGCGGCGCTGGCGGGCATCCAGCCGGGCGACCGCATCCTCCGCGTCGGCGGCCGCGAGGTGGACACCTGGAGCGATTCGCTGGACGCGGTGGCCAACGGCCTGCTGGGCCGCACCCCGCTGCCGCTGGACGTGCGCGACCCCGACGGCACGCAGCGACAGCTCGTGCTGCCGCTGGACAAGCTGCCGCCCGGCCAGACCATCGATCAGTACTTCACTACCCTGGGCCTGCGGCTGGCGTCGCCGGCCGCGGTGGCCGCCACCGTGCTGGACGACCAGCCCGCCGCGCTGGCCGGCATGCAGGGCGGCGACCGCATCCTCAGCGTGGACGGCAAGCCGGTGGCGGATTTCGAGACGCTGGGCAAGCTGGTGCAGCAGGGTGCGGTGGAGTCGCCGAAACTGGCGATCGTGGTCGAGCGCAACGGCCGGACGATTCCGCTGGAAGTCGTGGCGAAACGCGAGTCGCTGCAGGGACAGCCGGCCGACTGGATGATCGGCATCGGCGCACCGCCGATGGAAACCGCCACGCTGCGCTACGGGCCCGTGCGCGCGCTGCGCGAAGCGTTGGCCGGCACTTGGCGCCAGGTCACCCAGACCTTCGGCATGATAGCCAAGATGCTGGGCGGCGAGGCTTCCACCAAGAATCTGTCCAGCGTGATCGGCATCGCGCAGATGGCCAACGCCAGCGCCCACATGGGCCTGGCCTGGTTCCTGCAGTTCCTCGCCATGGTGTCGCTGAGCCTGGCGGTGCTGAACCTGCTGCCGATCCCCGTCTTGGATGGCGGCCACCTGCTGTATTACCTTATCGAGTTGCTCAAGGGCAGCCCGCTCAGCGAGCAGGCCATGGCGATCGGCCAATACATCGGGCTGGTGCTGCTGTTCAGCCTGATGGGCCTGGTGTTCTACAACGACATCCATCGCCTGCTGCTGTCGTGACGCCGATGATCCGTGCTCCCGGTTCGTCGACGCCGCAAACGTTCGTGCCGGCCGCGCCATCGCGCGGCGGCTTGTTGCATCCGGTGCCCCTCGCGGGCACCTGCTCTTTCTCGCGACAGGGCCCTGCCCTGCCGCGTGCCTTGATCGGGCCGGCGGCCTGATCGAAACCCTCCACCGGAATCGACGATGAAGCGTATCGCCGCCCTGCTGCTGCTTGCCTCCCTCTCCGCCAACGCGTTCGCCTTCGATCCGTTCGTGATCTCGGATATCCGCATCGACGGCCTCTCGCGCATCTCCGCCGGCACGGTGTTCAACTACCTGCCGATGAGCCGCGGCGACCGCATGACCGACGCCACCGCGCAGCGGGCGATCCGCGCGCTGTACCAGACCAAGTTCTTCAGCGACGTGGAGATGGAGCGCGACGGCAACATCCTGGTGATCAAGGTGGTGGAGCGGCCGTCGATCGCGAAGCTCACCATCCGCGGCAACAAGGACATCAAGACCGACGACCTCAAGAAGGGCCTGAAGTCGATCGGCCTGGCCGAGGGCGAGACCTTCGACCGGCTGGCGCTGGACAACGTGCAGCAGGAGCTGATCCACCAGTACTACAACCGCGGCAAGTACAGCGTCTCGGTGATCCCGCACGTGGTGCGGCTGGAACGCAACCGCGTGGCGATCGACATCGAGATCCGCGAAGGCCAGGTGGCGAAGATCAAGGAGATCAACATCGTCGGCAACCACGCGTTCACCGACAAGCAGATCCGCGACGGCTTCGAGCTGGGCACGCCGAACTGGATGTCCTGGTACTCCAAGAACGACCAGTACTCGCGCGAGAAGCTCTCCGGCGACCTGGAGAAGCTGCAGTCCTACTACATGGACCGCGGCTACGCCGACTTCGGCGTCGATTCCACCCAGGTGACGATCGCGCCGGACAAGCAGTCGATGTACCTCGCCGCCGACGTCAAGGAAGGCGAGATCTACAAGATCTCCGACGTGAAGCTGCTCGGCACCCTGGTGCTGCCGGAAACCACGCTGCGCCAGCTGGTGTTCGTCAAGCCGGGCGAGGTGTTCAACCGCGGCGCGATCGAGGCCAGCACCAAGGCGATCAAGGCGCTGCTGGCCAACATCGGCTACGCCTACGCCAAGGTCACGCCGTACCCGAAGCTCGACAAGGACAAGCGCACCGTCGACCTCACGCTCTACATCGAGCCGGGCCAGCGCGTGTACGTGCGCCGGGTGGTCTTCGAGGGCAACACACGCACCGAGGACGACGTGCTGCGCCGCCAGATGCGCCAGCTCGAGGGCTCCTGGTACTCGCAGGCGGCGATCGACCGCTCGAAGATCCGCCTGCAGCAGCTGGGCTACTTCAAGAAGGTCGACATCGACAAGAAGAAGGTGCCCGGCTCCGACGACCAGGTCGACGTCACCGTCAAGGTCGAGGAGCAGTCCGCCGGCAGCCTGCAGTTCGGCGTCGGCTACTCGCAGTACTCGGGCATCATCCTGTCCGCCTCGGTGTCGCAGCGCAATCTGTTCGGCACCGGCGACAGCGTGTCGGTGAGCGGTGAGCGCAGCAGCTACTACACCAAGTTCAGCGTCAACTACTACAACCCCTCGCTCACCGACAACGGCGTGGGCATCGGCTACAACGCCATGTACTCAAAGACCGACTACGGCAACGTCGACAACAGCGAGTTCGCGAACTACTCCACCAGCCAGAAGTCATTCTCCACCTTCCTCGGCATCCCGATCACCGACTTCCAGAGCATCCGCGCCGGCATCGGCCTCAGCAGCAACAAGATCAACTCGATCCCCGGCTACACGCCGCAGCAACTGGTCGACTACCAGAACGAGATCGGCAACTACACGATCCACTCGACGATCGGCACGCTGGGCTGGAACCTCGACACCCGCAACGGCTACTGGGCGCCCACCCGCGGCGGCGTGCTGTCGTTGAACGCCGAGGTGGCGCTGCCGAGCTCCACCGTGAAGTACTGGAAGCTGACCGGCGAAGCGAACCACTACTGGCCGATCGGCCACGGCTTCGTGCTCTACCTCGACGGCCAGGTGGGCTACGGCAAGACCTACGGCCAGAACGGCATCAGCGACACGCAGTTCGACCAGCTCAAGGCCGCCTACGCCGCCAACGGCCAGACCCTGACCGACGTGCGCAACGACTTCCCGTTCTGGGAGAACTTCTACTCCGGCGGCGTGCGCGACGTGCGCGGCTTCCAGGACAACACGCTGGGCCCGCGCATCTGCTCCGGCACCGGCACACCCAATGCGAGCGGCATCTGCAACGGCAGCTACTACTCCTACGCGCAGCCGGTCGGCGGCGCGTTCAAGGTGCTGGGCACGGCCGAGCTGTACCTGCCGCTGCCCTTCCTCAAGGACGTCAACACCGCGCGCGTGTCCTGGTTCGTCGACGTGGGCAACGCCTATGCGAACTGGCAGAGCTTCAGCGCCAGCACGCTGCGCGCCTCCACCGGCCTGTCGCTGCACTGGCAGGCGCCGATCGGCCCGATGATCATCAACTTCGCGCTGCCGTTCCGCACTCAGGCTGACGACGGCCACTACGAGGAACGCATCCAGTTCACCTTCGGCTCCACGTTCTGACTGGGCGGAACCACGTCGCACAAGCGAAAAGCGCGGCTTGCCGCGCTTTTCGCTTGTTGGTCCCGGCCGATACAATCACGAGCCCGCCGCGGAGACGCCCTTGAGCCAGCATCCCAGCCATACCCTCGCCAGCCATTCCCTTGCAGAGCTGGCCGAACGCTTCGGCCTGCGCCTGCAGGGCGACGGCGGCCGCCGCATCGAGGGCGTCGCCACGCTCGCGCATGCGCAGGCTGGACAGATCAGCTTCCTCTCCACCGGCAAGTACGCCGCGCAACTGGCCGCCACCAACGCCGGCGCGGTGATCCTGCGCGAGGAACACCTGGCCGACTGCCCGGTCGACGCGCTGGTCGCCGCCGATCCCTACGTGGCCTACGCGAAGATCGCCGCGCTGTACGAGCGCCTGCCGGCTGCCGCTCCCGGCATCCATCCCAGCGCGGTGGTGGACGTCGGCGCGAAGGTCGCCCCCGGCGCAAGCATCGGCCCGTGCTGCGTGATCGAACGCGGCGCGACAGTCGAGGACGGCGCCGTGCTCGGCCCGCACTGCATCGTGGGCGAGGACTGCATCGTGGGCGCCCAGTCGCGCCTGGTGGCGCGGGTGACCCTGGTGACGCGGGTGACGCTGGGCCGGCGCGTGCTGGTGCATCCCGGCGCAGTGATCGGTTCGGACGGCTTCGGCCTCGCCTTCGAGCGCGACCACTGGCTGAAGATCCCCCAGCTCGGCGGCGTGCGCATCGGCGACGATTGCGAGATCGGCGCGAACACCACGATCGACCGCGGCGCGCTGGACGACACCGTGCTGGAGGAAGACGTGCGCCTCGACAACCAGATCCAGATCGCCCACAACGTGCACGTGGGTGCGCACACCGCCATGGCCGGCTGCGCCGCAGTGGCCGGCAGCGCCAGGATCGGCCGCTGGTGCCAGATCGGCGGCAATGCCGGCGTGCTGGGCCATCTGGAATTGGCCGACCGGGTTACCATTACCGCCAAGAGCCTGGTCACGCACTCGATACGCGAGCCGGGTGAGTATTCCTCCGGCACCCCGCTGCAGGACAACCGCCAGTGGCGCAAGAGCGCAGCCCGCTTCAAGCACCTGGACGATTTCGCGCGCCGTCTCTCGGCGCTGGAGAAGGACAACAACGATGAGTGACGCCCCCGCCCCCGTGATCCTGCCGGTGAACGTGGAACAGATCCAGCAGTTGCTGCCACATCGCTATCCGTTCCTGCTGGTCGACCGCGTGGTCGAGATCGTGCCCGACCAGAGCGTGGTGGCGATCAAGAACGTCACCATCAACGAGCCGTTCTTCAACGGCCACTTCCCCGGCCACCCGGTGATGCCGGGCGTGCTGATCGTGGAGGCGATGGCGCAGGCCGCCGGCCTGCTCACCCAGCTCAGCAACCGCATGCGGGGCAACACCGCCAGCCCGCTGTTCTACCTGGTCAAGGTGGACAACGCGCGCTTCAGCGCGCCGGTGGTGCCGGGCGACCAGCTGCGGCTGGAAGTGTCGGTGAAGCGCGTGATGCGCGGCATGGGTCTGTTCGCCGCGCGCACCCTGGTGGACGGCAAGGAAGTGGCCAGCTGCGAACTGATGTGCGCGGCGAGGTCGGACAAATGACCCAAGCCGCCTCGATCCACCCCACTGCGCAGGTCGACCCCGCCGCGAAGATCGGCGCCAACGTCGGCATCGGCGCCTACAGCGTGATCGGTGCCGAGGTGGAGATCGGCGACGGCACGGTGATCGGCCCGCATGTGGTGATCGAGGGGCCGACCCGGATCGGGCGCGACAACCGTATCTCCCAGTTCGCCTCGATCGGCAACTCGCCGCAGGACAAGAAGTGGGAAGGCGAGCGCACCGAACTGGTGATCGGCGACCGCAACCTGATCCGCGAGTTCGTCACCATCAACCGCGGCACCGGCGACGGCGGCGGCATCACCCGCATCGGCGACGACAACTGGCTGCTGGCCTACGTGCACATCGCGCACGACTGCCAGGTAGGCAACCACACCGTGTTCTCCAACTACTCGGCGCTGGCCGGGCACGTGGAGATCGGCGACTGGGTGATCATCTCCGGCTACGCCGGCGTGCACCAGTTCTGCAAGGTCGGCGCGCACGCCTTCATCGCGATGGGCTGCCTGGTCGGCTCCGACGTGCCGCCGTTCCTGATGATGGCGAACGAGCAGCACGGCCGCCCGCGCGGCATCAACAGCGAAGGCCTGAAGCGCCGCGGTTTCGACGGCGCGCGCATTTCCTCGATCAAGCGCGCCTACCGCACCCTGTACATGGCCGGCCTCTCCCTCCCCGAGGCGCGCGAGCAGCTCGTCGCGCAGGCCGAGGACAGCGCCGACGTGCGTGCGATGCTCGACTTCATCGACCGCAGCGAGAGGGCATTGGCCCGATAAGCGCCGCCGATATGCGCCCCGCATATCGGCAAATCAGGTACGCGCTCTGGCTCTTGGAGCCGGGATTCGGCAAAGCGTTGCGCGCCCGTAGTTCATAGGCAGGGCATTACACTCCCCCGCATGAGCAGCGCCGCGCCAACCGAATCCCCCCTCATCGCCCTCCTCGCCGGCGAAGACTCCGGCGACCAGCTCGGCGCCGACCTGATCGCCGCGCTGCGCCAACGCTACCCGCACGCCCGCTTCGTCGGCATCGGCGGCAAGCGCATGCAGGCGCAGGGCTTCGAATCCTGGTTCGACATCCGCGAGCTGTCACTGTTCGGCCTCGCAGAAGTGGTGTCGCACCTGCCGCGCCTGCTGAAACTGCGCAAGGCACTGGTCGCGCGCCTGCTCGCCGCGCGACCCGCCGTGGTGGTCGGCATCGACGCGCCGGACTTCAACCTCGGCGTGGAGCAGCGGCTCAAGCAGGCCGGCCTGCGCACCGTGCACTACGTCAGTCCCTCGGTGTGGGCGTGGCGCGAAAAGCGCGCCGCGAAGATCGGCCGTTCGGCCGACCGCGTGCTGTGCCTGTTCCCGATGGAGCCGGCGATCTACGCGAAACACGGCGTCGATGCGCGCTTCACCGGCCACCCGCTGGCCGACCGCTTCCCACTCGTTTCGGATCGCGCCGCCGCCCGCGACGCGCTGCAGTTGCCGCAGGATGCGCCGGTGCTGGCCGTGTTGCCGGGCAGCCGCGGCAGCGAGCTGGCCCGGCTGGGCGAACCTTTCCTCGACGCCGCGCGGCGCGTGGCCGCTGCCCTGCCCGGCCTGCGCGTGGTGATCCCCGCCGCCAACCCGCGCATGCTGGAACGGCTGCGCGCCCTGATCGCCAGAACACCGCAGGATGCCGCCGCACTGCAGCTGCTGGACGGGCAGGCCCACGAGGCGATGCAGGCCGCCGACGTGGTGCTGCTGGCCTCCGGCACCGCCACGCTGGAGGCGATGCTGGCCAAGCGGCCGATGGTGGTGGGCTACCGCGTCGCGCCCGCCAGCTACCGCATCGCCAGGCTGCTGCGCATGCTCAAGACCGACGTCTACGCGCTGCCGAACATTCTCGCCCGCGCCTGCGGCATGGGCGAGCACGTCGTGCTGGCGCCCGAACTGATGCAGGACGACTGCACCGCCGCGAAACTCGCCGACGCCGTGCTCGCGCTGTTCAACGACAGCGAACGCCGCGGCGCCATCGTGGCCGCGTTCGAGCAGCTGCACCGGGCCTTGCGCGCGGAGCTTGAGGGCGGTGCGGCGGAAGCGGCGGCCGGGGCGATTGGGGAATTGCTGGAGCCGCCTTTCTCCCTCTCCCCTCCGGGACGCGGGGAAGGGCCATGGATGGCCCTGATTTGAGGAGCGAGGAAGAGGGGTGGGGTGAGGGGACACGGCTCGCGGCAACTTCGAACCGAAGCGTGCTTCGCGAGATGTCCACGCAAGCCTTGCCCCCTCTCCTCAATCCTCTCCCGCAAGCGGGAGAGGAGGCGAACGCGCCGAGCGGGTCCGCATTCACCAACGGCTTTGCGAACATGAATATTTCGACTTCGTCCAACCAAGGTTTTTTAAGAGCGGGGGTGGACGAGGCCGGTCGCGGGCCCTTGGCCGGCCCGGTGGTGGTGGCTGCGGTGATCCTCGATCCCGCGCGTCCCATCGCCGGCCTCGACGATTCCAAGAAGCTCAGCGAAAAGCGCCGCGAAGCGCTGTATCTGCAGATCGTCGAATGCGCGCTGGCGCACTGCGTGATCGTGGTCGAGGCCGAGGAGATCGACCGGCTCAACATCTTCCAGGCCACCATGGCCGGCATGAGCCGCGCCGTGGCCGGCCTCGCGCCCGCCGCGCAGGAGGCGCTGGTGGACGGCAACAAGCTGCCGAAGGACCTGCCCTGCCCCGGCCGCGCCATCGTGGGCGGCGACGCGCTGGAGCCGGCGATCAGCGCCGCCTCGATCCTCGCCAAAGTCACCCGCGACCGCCTGATGGTGGCGCTGGATGCCAGCCATCCCGGCTACGGCTTCGCCGTGCACAAGGGCTATCCCACGCCGGCCCACCTGGCCGCGCTGCAGCGGCTCGGCCCCTGCATGCAGCACCGGCGCAGCTTCGCGCCGGTGCGCCTGCTGCTGGATCAGGCAACGCTGTTCCCGGACGCCCCCGGTTGCTGATCGCCCGCTGGCGAAATGGATCGGCATAGGCCATCGGTCTATGCAACTTTTCCTCGCGCGGGAGCATCATTCACTGCAGGAAGCCCCGTCCGCATGGACGCGTCCGCAGCAGCGGCGACGTCCCGCCAGATCAGATCCGCCGATTGCTGCCACCGTTGCGCACAACGCGCATCGCCCATCGCAGGAGTCGTGCCATGATGCTCCCGTCCAACCATTCGACCGCTTCTCCCGTGCCGGCCGGCATGCCCGTGCCGGCGCAGGCTGAACCCGCCACCGGCGGCGCCGATGAAAACCTGCCGCTGCATGCCGACTACAACCTCCATCCGCTGAAGGTGGACGGCCTCGGCCACTACCTGCCGTCCAGCGAGGAACCGGAGGAAGAGCGCTTCCATGTCCGTTGAGCGGCGATGCTTTCCCTGCCCCACGCCACTCGCTACGCTGGCGACGCTATCCGGGGAAAAGGGATGACATGCGCCGTATCGCCGCCGTATTGCTCGGACTGATGTTCTGCGTGGCCGCCCACGCGCACGTGCAACCGGGCGACACGCCGCCGGACGCGCTGGGCACGACCCAGGACGGCCAGGAGGTGACGGTTTCGTCGCTGCACGGCAAGGTCGTGGTGGTCAGTTTCTGGGCCACCTGGTGCGGCTACTGCATGAAGGAAATGCCGGTACTGGCGAACCTGCAGTCATTGGCGACCCAGCGTGGCCTGCCGTTGCAGGTGGTCACCGTCAACTATCGCGAGGATCGGCGCGTCTTCGTGAACACCGTGCGCGCCCTGCGCCCGCGCCTGCCCGGCCTGCTGATGACCTGGGATCGCGATGGCGCACTGGGCAGGCCCTACGGCAGCGACAAGGGCATTCCGGTGATGGTGATGCTGCGTGGCGACGGCACGGTGGCGCACGTCCACGTCGGCTACGGTGAAGACATGCTCGACACCCTGGTGGGCGAGATCAACGAGTTGCTCGCCGGGACCGCAGCCACCTCCGCCGTCGGCAACGCCGGCGGCAGCCTGTAGGGCCCTCGGCGGACTTTCGACCGCCGGAATCCAGCCGCCGCCCCGCGCCAGGCGCATCGCGCGGAAGTCAATCTTGCCGCTGGCCCGGGTGCCGGTTAGCCTGCATGGATTCACCGCGTCGATCCGCATGCCCGCACGCTTCGTCCATACCCACCTGCACAGCGAGTATTCGCTGGTCGATTCGACCATCCGCATCAAGGCGCTGGTCGCCGCCTGCGTTCAGGCAGGCATGCCGGCGGTGGCGCTCACCGACGAATGCAACATGTTCGCGCTGGTGAAGTTCTACAAGGCCTGCAGCGCGGCGGGCATCAAGCCGATCTGCGGCAGCGACCTGTGGATAGCCGCGCCGGACGATCCGCGCCCGTGGCGACTCACCCTGCTGTGCCAGCACCGCGAGGGTTACCTCAACCTGTCGCGGCTCGTCTCGCGCGCCTGGCAGGAGGGCCAGCACGGCGGCCGCGCGCTGGTCGAGGCGGGCTGGCTCACCGCCGCCGCGACGGATGGCCTGATCGCCCTGCTCGGCCGCGAGAGCGAAACGGCGCGCATCGCCCTGTCGCAAGGTCACGATGCCGCGCTGGCGAAGCTGCGCCCGCTGGCGCGGCTGTTCCCGGATCGCCTGTATCTCCAGCTCACCCGATGCGGCCGCGAGGGCGAGGAAACCTGGAACCAGGCCGCCCTGGCGCTGGCCACCGAACTCGCGCTGCCCGTGGTTGCCGGCAACGACGTGCGCTTCCTCAAGCGCGACGATTTCGAGGCGCACGAGGCGCGCGTCTGCATCCACCAGGGCCGCGTGCTGGCCGATCCCAAACGTCCGCGCGACTACAGCGACCAGCAGTACCTGAAATCCCCGGAGGAAATGGCCGAGCTGTTCGCGGACCTCCCCGAGGCGTTGGAAAACACCGTCGAGCTGGCCAGGCGCTGCAACCTCGAACTGAAGTTCGGCGCCTACTACCTGCCCGATTTCCCCGTACCCGCGGGCTACGACCTCGACAGCTACATCCGCGAACTGGCGCGGCAGGGCCTGAAGGAACGCCTCGCCGCCTCGCCGCTCGCGCCCGGCCACACGCTGGCCGACTACGAGGCGCGGCTGGAACGCGAGCTGGACGTCATCATCAAGATGGGCTTCCCCGGCTACTTCCTGATCGTGGCGGACTTCATCAACTGGGGCAAACAGAACGGCATCCCGGTGGGGCCGGGCCGCGGTTCCGGCGCGGGCTCGCTGGTGGCGTGGGTGCTGAAGGTCACCGACCTCGATCCGCTGCAGTTCAACCTGCTGTTCGAGCGCTTCCTCAACCCCGAACGCGTGTCGATGCCCGACTTCGACATCGACTTCTGCATGGACCGCCGCGACGAGGTGATCGACTACGTCTCGCGCAAGTACGGCCGCGACCACGTCAGCCAGATCATCACCTACGGTTCGATGGCGGCGAAAGCGGTGCTGCGCGACTCCGGCCGCGTGCTGGGCATGGGCTACGGCGCGGTGGACAAGATCGCCAAGCTGATCCCGCCGCGCCCGCTCGATCTCACCCTGTCCGACGCGCTGGGTCGCACCGAGAAATCGAAGAAGGAGCCCGAGCGCGTCGTCAAGGAATTCTGCGAGCTGTACGCGCAGGACGAGGACGAGGCGCGCCCGCTGATCGACCTCGCGCTGAAGCTGGAAAGCCTCACCCGCAACGTCGGCAAGCACGCCGGTGGCGTGGTGATCGGCCAGAAGACGCTCACCGAATACGCACCGCTGTACTGCGAAGCGGGCGGCGGCGGCGTGGTCACTCAGTACGACAAGGACGACGTGGAAGCGGTCGGCCTGGTGAAGTTCGACTTCCTCGGCCTGCGCACGCTCACCATCATCGACTGGACGGTGAAGGCGATCAACGCGCGGCGCGCCGGGAAGCGCCCCCTTCCGCCCTCCGGGCACCTTCCCCCGCACGCGGGGGAAGGAAGTTTGGGTCTGCCAGCGGCTGACGACGATTCCATGGGCGAGGAGCCGCTGGATATTTCCAAGCTGCCGCTGGACGACGCGCATACCTATGCCGAGATCTTCGCCAAGGCGAAGACCGTGGCGATCTTCCAGTTCGAATCCTCGGGCATGCAGCGCATGCTGAAGGACGCCAGGCCCGACCGCTTCGACGATCTCATCGCGCTGGGCGCGCTGTACCGCCCCGGCCCGATGGACCTGATCCCCAACTTCGTGGCGCGCAAGCACGGCCGCGAGGACGTGGTGTACCCCGACCCGCGCGTCGAGCCGATCCTGAAAGAGACCTACGGCATCATGGTCTACCAGGAACAGGTGATGCAGATGGCGCAGATCGTGGGCGGCTACACGCTCGGCGGCGCCGATCTGCTGCGCCGCGCGATGGGCAAGAAGAAAGTCGAGGAGATGGCGAAGGAGCGCGCCAAGTTCCGCGAGGGCGCGGCCAGGGATGGCGTCGGCAGCGACAAGGCCGACGAAATCTTCGATGTGATGGAGAAGTTCGCCGGCTACGGCTTCAACAAGTCGCACGCCGCCGCCTACGCGCTGGTCTCCTACCAGACCGCGTGGCTGAAGGCGCACTACCCCGCCGAGTTCATGGCCGCGACGATCTCGTCGGATATGGACAACACCGACAAGGCGGTGACCTTCATCGAGGAGTCCAAGGCGATCGGCCTCGCCGTGCTGCCGCCGGACGTGAACGCCTCGGACTACATGTTCGTGGCGACCAAGCCCAAGGAAATTCGCTACGGGCTGGGCGCGATCAAGGGCGTGGGCCAGGGCGCCTGCGAGTCCATCGTCGCGGAACGCCAGCGCGGCGGCGCGTACAAGGATCTCGCCGACTTCTGCCGCCGCGTCGATCCCACCAAGCTCAACCGGCGCGTGCTGGAGGCATTGATCCTGTCCGGCGCGCTGGATGCGCTGGCGCCCAACCGCGCCAGCCTGATGCTGCAACTGCCCGACGCAATCAAGGCTGCCGAGCAGCACCTGCGCGATCGCCAGTCCGGCCAGAACGACATGTTCGGCGCCGCGATGGGCGCAACCACACCGGTGGTGCAGATCGAGCTGTCCACCGCGCCCGACTGGCCGCTCGAACAAAAACTGCAAGGCGAACGCGACACGCTGGGCCACTACCTCTCCGGCCATCCCGTCGATCCCTGGCGCGAAGAGCTGGCCCAGCTCGCCACCTGTCCCCTGGGCGAGATCGTCGAGCGCTACCAGCCACCCCGGCCGCGCAAGAGCGATGGCGACGACGGCAACCGCTTCCGCCGCGGCCCGGATACGCCGTGGACCGCGGCCGGCATGGTGGTGGCCGTGCGCAAGCGCGGCGACAGCGACGCCTTCGTGCGGCTGGAGGACGGCACCGGCGCGATCGAGGTGAGCTTCTTCGGCGAGCTGTACCAGCAGGTGGCGCCGCTCCTGGTGCGCGACGAGCTGCTGATCGTCGAGGGCGGCCTGCGCATCGACGAATTCTCCGGCGGCGGCTTCCAGATCCGTGCACGCAGCGCCACCACCCTGGCCGACGCCTGCCGGCGCCATGCGCGCCTGCTGCAGGTGAAAGTGAACGGCATCGGCCCCGGCTTCGCGGAACAGCTGCGTCAGACCCTGGCCGGCTACCGCGGTGGCCGCGCCAGCGTCAGCCTGCACGGCTACCACAACGGCACAGCGCAGGCCGACCTGGAGCTAGGCGAGGAGTGGCGGGTGGAGGCCATTCCCGACCTGCTGCGCGCGGTGCGGGCGTTGCCGGGGGTGACGGCGGCCAAGCTGCGGCTCGTCCGCAGCGAAAAATGAAACATCTGCTCTGAGACCCCCAACGCCAGAGCCAGAGCTTTTGCTGATCTCGAAAGCCGCCTTCCTGGCGGCTTTCGAGTCGGTACAGCCGGCCGCAGGCCGACTGCACCTCCGCTGCGCAGGCACTGAAGCGCCTGCGCACGGGCGGCACATCCATGTGCCGCAACCTCGCTCCGCCCGGAGTGCCGGGATACCCATACGCGCCCGTTCCCGCCTTTTTTACGTGACCGGTATACTGCCGGGCTTCCGTGCCATGAACCTCGGCGAATGAATCCCAACTTCCTCGATTTCGAACAACCCATTGCCGAGCTCGAGGCGAAGATCGAGGAGCTGCGCCATACCAGCAACGGCCAGGCGCTGAACATCGACGAGGAAGTCGGCCGGCTGCGCGAGAAGCTCAAGCTCAAGACCAACGACATCTTCAAGAACCTCAGTTCATGGCAGATCGCCCAGCTGTCGCGCCACCCGGCGCGGCCGTACACGCTCGATTACATCGGCGTGATGTGCGAGGAGTTCCACGAGCTGGCCGGCGACCGCATGTACGCCGACGACGGCGCCATCGTGGGCGGCCTGGGCCGCATCAACGGCCGCGCGGTGATGATCGTGGGCCACCAGAAGGCGCGCGACACCAAGGGCAAGCTCCGGCGCAACTTCGGCATGCCGCGCCCCGAGGGCTACCGCAAGGCGCTGCGCCTGATGAAGATGGCCGAGCGCTTCGGCCTGCCCGTGCTCACCCTGATCGACACCATGGGCGCCTACCCCGGCATCGGCGCCGAGGAACGCGGCCAGAGCGAGGCGATCGCGCGCAACCTGCTGGAGATGGCCGACCTCAAGACACCGATCATCTGCACCGTGATCGGCGAGGGCGGCTCCGGTGGCGCGCTGGCGATCGGCGTGGGCGACCGCACCAACATGCTGCAGTACTCGACCTATTCCGTGATCACCCCGGAAGGTTGCGCCACCATCCTGTGGCGCAGCGCCGAGCGCGCCAAGGACGCCGCCGAGGCGCTGGGCCTCACCGCGCCGCGCCTGCTGGAGCTGGGCCTGATCGACAAGCTGATCCGCGAGCCGCTGGGCGGTGCCCACCGCAACCCGCGCTCGATGGCGATCCGCCTCAAGGCCGTGCTGATGAACCAGCTCGACGAGCTGCAGGCGATGCCGACGACCGACCTGCTGGAACAGCGTTACCGCCGCCTGCGCAGCTACGGCGCGTTCCAGGAATAACCGCCGTCGCGATACGCCCGGCGCTACCATCGACGGCACACAGACTGCCGGGAACCGCCATGGCCCACGACAAGCTCGCCGTACTGATTGACGCCGACAACGCGCGCCCGGCCATCGTCGAAGGCCTGCTCGCCGAGATCGCGAAGTACGGCACCGCGCACGTCAAGCGCATCTACGGCGACTGGACCAAGCCCGACCTCAACGGCTGGAAAGAGGTGCTGCTGCGCCACTCGATCCAGCCGATCCAGCAGTTCCGCTATACCGTGGGCAAGAACGCCACCGACTCGGCGATGATCATCGACGCAATGGACCTGCTCTACGCCGGGCGCTTCGACGGCTTCTGCATCGTCTCCAGCGACAGCGACTTCACCCGGCTCGCCTCGCGCATCCGCGAATCCGGACTCACCGTGTACGGCTTTGGCGAACGCAAGACGCCCGAACCATTTCGCACCGCCTGCGACAAGTTCATCTACACCGAGGTGCTGGTGCAGGCCTCCGAGGCCGAACCCAGCGCCGGCGTGAAACGGCGCACCGCGAAGGAACTGCGCGGCGACAGTCAGCTGATGAACCTGCTGCGCAACGCGATCGAGGCCGCCTCCGACGACACCGGCTGGGCCGGGTTGGGCGCGATCGGCAGCATCATCAACAAACAGTCGCCCGACTTCGACTCGCGCAATTACGGCTATGCCAAGCTGAGCGGACTGATCAAGGGCATCGGCCTGTTCGAGACCGAGGAACGCCACATCGGCAACGGCAAGCACATGTACATGCGCCTGCGCACCGACAAGAAGTGAGCGACCCGCTGCTTCGCCATCTTGCCGCCGCGCTGGAAGTCGCGCCGCCTTCATCGCTCTGCGTGGCCTACAGCGGCGGCCCCGACTCCACCGCCCTGCTGCACGCACTGGCGCAACTGCCCGCGGCGCGCGAACGCGGCTTGCGCGCCCTGCACGTCGACCACGGCCTGCGCGCGGACAGTGCGGCCTGGGCCGAACATTGCCGCCGTTTCTGTACCGGGCTGGGTGTGCCCTGCGAAGTCGTGCGCGTGCAGGTCGAGACGCATCGCGGCGCAGGCCTGGAAGCCGCCGCCCGCCACGCCCGCTACGCAGCCTTCGCCGCGCAGCTGCGCGCCGGTGAAACCCTGCTGCTGGCCCACCACCGCGACGACCAGGCCGAGACCGTGCTGCTGAAGCTGCTGCGCGGCGCCGGCCCGGAAGGCTTGGGCGGCATGCGCGAGCGCCGGCCGCTGGGTGCGGGCACGCTGTGGCGGCCGCTGCTGCATGACATCACACGCGCACAACTGCACGACTACGTCGCCCTGCACGGCCTGCCCTGCATCGACGATCCCTCGAATGCCGACACCCGGCTCGCCCGCAACCAGCTGCGCCACGAGATCCTGCCGCGCCTCGCGGCGCACTGGCCGCAGGCAACGGACTCGATCCTGCACAGCGCCATGCTCAGCCGCGCCGCCGCCGACGCGCTGCGCACGCACTGGCTGGCCGCCTTCGACGCCTTGCACGACACTGCCAACGGCAGCCTGGCCGCCGCCGGCTGGCTGGCGCTCGCCCCTGCGCTGCGTGAACCCCTGCTCGACCACTGGCTGCATGCGCGCGGCCTGCCCGCACCCACCACCGCTCAGCGCGCACAGGTCGAACGCCAGTGCGCCGCCCGTCCGGGCCAGTCGCCGTGCATCCGCTGGCCCGGCGCGGAACTGCACGTGTGGAAGGGGCGACTGTGGGCACGCGCCCCCCGGCTCGCCATCGAACCTTCCTGGCAAGCGCACTGGCAGGGCGAACCGCTCGCGTTGCCCGACGGCGGCCAGCTGACGCTGCACGACGAACATGCGCGCCTGCCCGCGCCGCTAACCGTGCGCCTGCGCCGGGGTGGTGAACGCATAAAGCCTGCCGGCGACGCACATACGCGCGAGCTGCGCGACCTGTTCCAGCAGGCTGCGCTGCCGCCATGGCAACGTCTGGCCTGCCCGCTGCTGTACGAAGACGACACGCTGGTCGCGGTGGCCGACCGCTGGTGCAGCATGCGCGGCCGGCAATTGTTCGACGCTACGGGCAGCCTGCCGCGCTGGCAGCCCGGCTCGTGACAACCCGTCGAAACGCCCGCAAAACGGCGCTTCGACTGATGCCATGACGACCTGTCGCATTGATTCCCGACCGCCGCTGCGCTAGCGTTGCGGGCCATGGCCAAGACCGCTTCCCCCGCCGCCAAGACGCTGCCCGCCGCCGACTTCGAACACTCGCTGGACGAGCTCGAACAGCTCGTGGCGAAGATGGAGGGCGGCGAGCTGAGCCTGGACGAATCGCTGGCCTCCTTCGAGCGCGGCATCGGCCTGTACCGCCACTGCCAGCAGGCGCTGGAACAGGCCGAACTGCGCGTGCGCCTGCTGCTCGACCCCGAAGCCCCCGACAGCGCCGAACCGTTTGAACCCGAACACTGAGCTTGGCCCTGCCCTGCAGTCGTTGATCGCCCGTGCCGAGCAGGCACTGGATCGCAGCCTGCCGCACGCCGAGCAATCCCCCGCCGAACTGCACCGCGCGATGCGCTACGCCGTGCTGGGCGGCGGCAAGCGACTGCGCCCACTGCAGGTCTACGCTACCGCCCATGCACTGGGCCATGACGAGGCCGCACTCGACGCCGCCGCCTGCGCGGTGGAACTGATCCACGCCTACTCGCTGGTGCACGACGACCTGCCCGCGATGGACGACGACGCGCTGCGCCGCGGCCGCCCCACCTGTCACATCGTGTTCGGCGAGGCGATGGCGATACTCGCGGGCGACGCGCTGCAGGCGCTGGCCTTCGAACTGCTCGCCGCGCCTGCCGCCGCGCCCGATGCCGCCACCGGCATGCGCATGCTGCATGCGCTGGGCCGCGCCTGCGGCGCCGAAGGCATGGCCGGCGGCCAGGCGCTGGACCTCGCCGCGGTGGGCCGCAAGCTCACCCTGGCCGAACTCGAACACATGCACGCCTGCAAGACCGGCGCACTGATCCGCGCCTCGGTGGCGCTGGGCGCGCTCGCCGCCGGCGCCGACGAAACCACGCTCGCCGCGCTGGATCGCTACGCCGCCGCGGTGGGCCTGGCCTTCCAGGTGCGCGACGACATCCTCGACGTCGAAGGCGAATCCGCGGTGATCGGCAAGACCGCCGGCAAGGATGCCGCCGCCGACAAGCCCACCTTCCCTTCGATCCTCGGCCTCGACGCTTCGCGCGCGCGGCTGGCCGAACTCACGGACATCGCCCTCGATGCCATCGCACCGCTGGGGCCGCGCACCGAACTGCTGGCCGAGCTGGCCCGCTACGCCGCGCAGCGCCATCGCTGAAAAACGAAAAAGCCCGCGATGCGGGCTTTTTCGCTTCGATGCAGCCGAGGCTCAATTCACCAGCCGCAACGCGAACGGGTAGCGGTAGCTGCCGTCCGAGCTGACCTTGACCGCGGCGATGATGCAGAAGACCAGGTTCGCCAGCCACAGCAGCCAGGTCAGCAGCACGCCGATGATGATGATGGTGAGGATCCAGCAGATCACGTAGCCGATCAACACGGAGATCTGGAAGTTCAGCGCCTCCTTGGCCTCCTTCACCAGATACGCCTTGTCGGCGCGGTCCTTGTACATCAACCACACGATCAGCGGTACGATCACGCTGAGGATGAAGCCCGACAGGTGGGTGAGCATGGCCACGTTGCGGTCGTCGCTGCTTGCCTCGGTGGTGGCGGGCGGCGGTGGCATCTGGTCCGACGGTGTACTCATGAGCAATCCTCCCCGGTGAGTGGACCGCGCGCCGCGGGCAGCCGGCCTTGCGCGGACTGGTCAAATGCTTTAGAGCCTGTTCAATGTCTCCACATGGCCCGCGTTGCCTTGCACCCATCAATTCCGGGGCCGGGTCTGTTTGCCCGCACCTCTGCGTCATCACTCGGTCGTGGACGGACGTCCACTCCCTCCTTCTTCCTTGGTCTGCGTGCAAACAGCTCCCGGCGCGAGCCATGCGGAGACATTGAACAGGCTCTTACAGCATGCCGCAGGAATCACTCGCCCGCCACTGTCATCCGGCCTACCAGGATCGAGCCGCAGAGGATGTGCGAACGCGGATCGACGTCCGCGCCCGTCGCCACGATGCCCGCGTACATGTCGCGCAGGTTCGCGGCGATGGTGATCTCCTCGACCGGATACGCGATGACGCCGTTCTCCACCCAGAAGCCGGCCGCGCCGCGCGAATAGTCGCCGGTGATGGTGTTCACGCCCTGCCCCATCACCTCGGTGACCAGCAGGCCCGTGCCCAGCCGGCGCAGCATGCCGGCGAAATCGCTGGCCTCGCCGTCGGTCGCGCCAGGCGCCACGCACAGGTTGTGGATGCCGCCGGCATTGCCGGTGGAGACCAGCCCCAGCTTGCGCGCCGAATAGCTGCCCAGCACGTAGCGCGCCAGCACGCCGCCTTCCACCAGCGCGCTGTCGACGGTGGCCACGCCTTCCGCGTCGAAGTTGCCCGAGCCGTGGCCGCGCCGCAGGTGCGGCTGTTCGTCGACATGCAGCCACGCCGGCATGATCGCCTTGCCCGCGTGGTCGAGCAGGAAGCTGGCGCGGCGATACAGCGCGCCGCCGCTCACCGCGCCCACCAGGTGGCCGACCAGGCCGCGCGCGATCTCCGGCGCGAACAGCACCGGGCATTCGCGGGTGGACAGGCTGCGCGCATCCAGCCGCGCCAGCGTGCGCTCGGCCGCCTTGTCGCCCAGCGCCTCGGCGCCGATGAAATCGCCGGCATCGCGCACGCTGTCGTACCAGTAGTCGCGCTGCATGCGCTCGCCTTCGCCCGCGATCAGCGACAGCGACAGCGAGTGCCGGGTGCCGCGTTCGCGGCCGACGAAGCCGTGCGAGTTCGCGTACACCGCCAGGCTCTCGCCCGCCTGCACGCCGGCGCCGTCGGAATTGCTGATGCCCGCGTGCGCGCGGCCGGCGGCCTCGATGCGCTGGCCCAGCGCGATGGCGTCCGCGGTATCGACGGCCCAGGGATGCCACAGGTCGAGGTCGGGGAAAACCGTCGCCATGCGCGCGGCGTCAGCCAACCCCGCGGCGGGATCCTCCTCGGTGAACTTCGCGATGGCGCAGGCCTGGTCCAGCGTGGCCTGGATCGAATCGGGATGCAGGTCGGCGGTGCTGGCCGAGCCCTTGCGCTGGCCGAAGTACACGGTGAGCCCGAAGCCGCGGTCGCGGGTGTGCTCCACCGTCTCCACCTCGCCCAGGCGCACGTTCACGCTGAGCCCAGTGTCGATGCTGGCGGCCACCTCGGCGGCGCTGGCACCGGCCGCGCGGGCACGGCGGATCACGTCTTCCGCGAGCTGGGCCAGGCGGTCGAGGTCCTGTTGGCTGCGGTCGGTGCTGAGGGCGGTTTCGCTCACGAATGAAGTCTCTGGAAGATCAAACGGGTAGAATGCACGATCCGCGCCGTGCCGTCTGCCCAGATGGGGGCGCCGCGGCCAACTGCAACGCATCGCGGAGTACGCGCATGGCGACCGTCCCCGGTGTCTACCGCCACTACAAGGGCCAGCGCTACCGCGTGCTGGGCACCGCCCGCCACAGCGAAACGCTGGAAGAGCTGGTGGTGTACCAGGCGCTGTACGGCGAACACGGCCTGTGGGTGCGCCCGGCGGCAATGTTCGCCGAAACCATCGAACTGGATGGCGAACCGATCGCGCGCTTTGCGCTCGAACAAGCCGCTCCCGTCGACGGCGGCACGCCTGCCTGACGCAACCTTTTCTTCCGGAACCGAAACCGTGAGCCCGAGCCGCAGCCGCAACCAGACCGAACTCGATGACGCCGACTACGGCCCCAGCCGTACCCAGCAGCGCCGCGACGCGCTGGCCGTGCTCGCGCTCGCCAGCCAGTTGGTGGAACTGCCGCCGAGCCGGCTGGCCAAACTCGAACTGCCCGACGACGTGCGCCGCGAGGTCGAGATCACCCGCAAGATCACCGCGCACATCGCCCACAAGCGCCAGCTCGCCTTCCTCGCCAAGGTGATGCGCCGCCACGACGACGAAGCCTTCGCCGCGGTGCGCGCGGAACTGGGCGAGAACCGCGAGAAGCAGCGCCAGGAAACCGCCGCGATGCACCGGCTGGAAGCGCTGCGTGAACGCCTGCTGGGTGAGGACGGCGACGAGGCGATTTCCGCGCTGATCGAGCAGCATCCCGGCGTCGACCGCCAGCACCTGCGCGCGCTGATCCGCCAGGCGCGCGTCGAGCAGGCCACACCGAACAAACCACCGCGCGCGTTCCGCGAGCTGTTCCAGTTGCTCAAATCGCTGTCGGAAAGCAACGCGTAGGAGCGGCTTCAGCCGCGACCACCGCACCGCGCAGATCAAACGATCGCGGCTGAAGCCGCTCCTACAACCGCTCCTGTGGCCAGAACCCGCGTATACCGGCCACGCCTTGCGCGCCCGTCGCGCGCGCCTGCGCCAACTGCACCGGCGTCATGCCGCCGAGCGCGTACACCGGCATCGCGGCCGCCTCGGCCAGCTCCTGGAAATTCGACCAGCCCAGCGGCTGCGCCTGCGGGTGGCTGGCGGTGGCCGCCACCGGCGACAGCGTGGCGAAATCCGCTTCCAGCCGCAGCGCCTGCGCCAACTGCGCGGCATCGTGGCAGCTGGCGCCGACGATCTGCTGCAACGGCAGCGGACGTTCACCAAGCGCGGCCAGCTGCGCGCCGGTCAAGTGCACGCCGATGCCCAGCACCCGCGCGCCCTCGATATCCGCATTGAGCAGCAGTTGTGCGGCATGCGCGCGCGCCAGCGGCAGCAATGATGCGGCGAACTCTCGCACGCTTTCGCGAGGCCACAGCGGCAGGCGCAACTGCAGCAGGCGCTCGCCCGCTTCGATGGCATGTCCGATCCGCTCGAACCAGAAGTCACGTTCAGCCGGCAGCACTTCCGCCGGCGTGATGAGGTAATGCGGCGGCAGGCGCAATGCCTGCAGGATCGCTCGATCGGCCGGCGCCAGCGTGGCCGGATCCGCCTGCATCGGCAAACACCAGCGCAGGCCCTGCCCTTCCAGCGAACGCGGCTCGCCGCGCCACTGCGTCACGCACCAGGCGTCCAGCAGCAGCGCGCGCTCGTGGTAGCGCCAGGGCACGCGGATCAGCGGCGCGGCCTCGACCAGCGCGATGCCCAGTTCCTCGTCCAGCTCGCGCGCCAGCGCCGCCAGCGGCGTCTCGCCGGGCTCGCGCTTGCCGCCGGGGAATTCCCACAGGCCCGCCAGATGCTTGCCGGCGGGGCGCTCGGCCAGCAACACGCGACCCTCGCGATCGCACAGCGCGCCGGCCAGCACATGCAGCGGCGCCTGATCCACGGACGGACTCAGCTGCCGCGCACGTACTCGACCATGTCGAAATCGTAGGCGTGCTCGGCGTCCTTCTTGTGGTGCACGCGCGAGACCTCGGTCCAGTCGGTGAAGTGCACGCCGGGGAAGAAGGTGTCCGCACCGTCCACCGCCGCGCTGACCCAGGTCAGGTACAGCCGGCGCGCCATCGGCAGCGCCTCGCGGAACACCTGGCCGCCGCCGATCACCATCAGGCCGGTGTGGTCGCAGCGCGCCTGCGCCTCGTCGATCGAGCGCACGGTGACCTGGCCGGGGAACGGCGCCTCGTGCCGGCGCGACAACACCAGGTTGGTGCGATCCGGCAGTGCGCGGCCGATCGACACCGCGGTATTGTAGCCCATGAGCACGTGCTTGCCCACGGTGAGCTGCTTGAACCAGCGCAAGTCGTCCGGCAGATGCCAGGGCAGATGTCCCTTGCGGCCGATGGCGAAGTTCTCGTCGAGGGCGGCGATCAGCGAAATGGCCATCTGGGTTCCTTGCAAAATACGGAAGTCGAAGGGATGACGCGGGTGTCTTGCCACACGCCGATTGTAGCGATTGGAGACGATGGCGGGAGCCTGTCAAAGACCTTTGCCAATGTCTGGAAAGGGCTGTCCTGCCCTTTCCGGACTCGCCAAGCCCGGCATCGCCGGGCCTGGCTCCGTCACACGATCCCTCCGTGGATCGCGGTATAGCGGACTGTCGAAGACAGCCCGCTATACCGCCACCGGCGCCTTGATCGCCGGGTGCGGCGCATAGCCCTCGATGGCGATGTCCTCGTAGCGGAAATCCTCCAGCGCGCGCACGTCCGGATTCAGCGCCAGCTTCGGCAAGGGGCGCGGCTCGCGCGACAGCTGCAGCCGCGCCTGCTCCACGTGGTTGTTGTACAAGTGCGCGTCGCCCAGCGTGTGCACGAAATCGCCCACGCCCAGCCCGCACACCTGGGCCACCATGTGGGTGAGCAGCGCGTAACTGGCGATGTTGAACGGCACGCCGAGGAAGATGTCGCCGGAGCGCTGGTAGAGCTGGCAGCTCAGCTTGCCGTCCGCCACGTAGAACTGGAACAGCGTGTGGCAGGGCATCAGCGCCATCTTCGGCAGCTCGCCTACGTTCCAGGCGCTGACGATCAGGCGGCGCGAATCCGGATTGCGGCGGATCTCGTCCACCACCCAGCGGATCTGGTCCACCGCGGCGCCATCCGCCGTGGGCCACGCACGCCACTGCTTGCCGTAGACCGGGCCGAGCTCGCCGCGTTCGTCGGCCCACTCGTCCCAGATGCTGACGCCGTGTTCCTTGAGGTAGGCGATGTTGGTATCGCCCCGCAGGAACCAGATCAGCTCGTGGACGATGGACTTCAGGTGCAGCTTCTTGGTGGTGACCAGCGGGAAGCCGTCGGCCAGGTCGAAGCGCATCTGCCAGCCGAACACGCTCTTCGTGCCGGTGCCGGTGCGGTCGGCCTTCTCCGTGCCGTGCTCCAGCACGTGGCGCAACAGGTCGAGATAAGCCTTCATTTCCCGTCCTTCACCGGCATCGCCACTTCGTACAGGCGCAAGGTGGGCGCACGGCGCGACAGCCACAGCAACCACAGCCCCACGGCGATCAGCGGCAGCGACAGGATCTGCCCCATCGTCACCCAGCCGAACGCGAGATAGCCGAGCTGGATGTCGGGCAGGCGCACGAACTCCACCGCGAAGCGGAAGCCGCCGTACATCAGCGCGAACAGGCCGGAGATGAGATAGCGCGGCCGCGGCTTCATCGACACCAGCCACAGCACGGCGAACATCACCACGCCTTCCAGCGCCATCTCGTACAGCTGCGAAGGCTGGCGCACCAGGCCGCCGAGTTGCGCCAGCTGCGCCTGCCAGGCCGGATGCGCCGCCACGTAGGCCACGTCCTCACCATGCGCGTGCGGGAAGATCATGCCCCACGGCAGGTCGGTGGGCTTGCCCCACAGCTCGCCGTTGATGAAGTTGCCCAGCCGCCCCAGGCCCAGGCCGATCGGCACCAGCGGCGCCACGAAATCCACCGTGTCGAAGAAATGCAGCTGCTGCTTGCGCGACCACCACAGCCCCGCCACCAGCACGCCGAGCAGGCCGCCGTGGAAACTCATGCCGCCGTCCCACACCTTGAACAGCGCCAGCGGATCGGTCCAGATCCAGCGCAGGCCGCCGGCGTAATAGAACAGCATGTAGCCGATCCGGCCGCCCGCGATCACGCCCATCATGCCGTAGAAGAACAGGTCGCCCAGCGCGTCGCGCGTCACCGGCAGGCGGCCCTTGCGCCGCCGGTACTCGCCCAGCAACGCGGCGCTGAAGAAGCCCACCAGGTACATCAACCCGTACCAGTGCACCTGCACCGGGCCGAGGTGGAAGGCGATCGGATTGATGTCGACGACGAGGGGCTGCGTCATGCGGTCGGGGATCAGGCAGGCAAGGCCCTCAGTGTACCGGGACAAGGCGCGGCACGGCGGCTAGACTGCCGGAAATCCGGTCAGCCAAGGTGCAGGGGAGCATCCGCCACGACCGGACCACGCCAACAGGGGAGAGCAAGGATGATGTCTTTGCGCAAGTTGTGTGCCGCGCTGGTCGCGGCGTGCCTGGGGTTGCCTGCCGTCACGGCGGCAGCCGACCTGATTCCGGTGGAAAGTTTCGCCCGCCACGCCAGCATGTCGATGCCACGGCTGTCGCCCGACGGCCACCACATCGCGGTGCGCATGGACGACGGCGGCAACCACGCGCTGGTGATCTACGACGTCGCCGACATGAGCAAGCCGGTCAGCATGTTGCGCATGCCGAAGTTCGAAATGCCGGTCGACGTGCAATGGGTCAGCCCGACCCGGCTGGTCGTGGAGAAGGGCAAGATGCTCGGCTCCATCGATCGGCCCGTGGGCACCGGCGAGATCCTCGCCACCAATGTGGACGGCAGCCACCAGGACTACCTGTTCGGCTACCAGTCCGGTTACGGCACTCGCGGCGACACCCGCCAGGCCGATGACGGCTGGGGCTCGATCGACGGGTTGCCGGCGAAGGCCAACGGCCATTTCTACCTCGGCGCCCAGCTCTGGAACGACGAGAACCACAGCCGGCTGTTCGACGTGGACGCCATGAAGAACGTGCGCCACCTGATCGGCGACATCGGCGTGGGCGGACTCAGCTTCATGGTGGGGCCCGATGGCAAGGTGGAGTTCGCCTACGGCACGAATACCGATTTCGAGTACGTGGCCTACCAGCGCCTCGGCGACCGCTGGGCCCAACTGGGCAAGGCGCAAACCGGCAAGCTCTTCGCCCCGTTCGCCACGGCGCCGGACGGCCAGCATATCTACGCGAAGTACAGCGCCAGCGGCGGCCCCACCGAACTGGTCGAGCAGCGCCTGGATGGCGCCGACCGCAAGCTGCTGGCGAAGGACGACTTCGGCAGCGTCGGCAATGCGCAGTGGACCGCTCCGCCGCTGCAGCCGTTCGCGGTCATCACCACGACCGGCACGCCACGCCCGATCTACGTCGATCCGTCCCTGCCGGCGGCGAAGCTGTACATGGCGATCAGCCAGAAATTCCCCGGCGAGTTCGTCGACTTCATCAACTTCAGCGAGGACGGCCGCGAGTTGCTGTTCTCCGTGAGCAGCGACCGCGATCCGGGTACGTATTACCTGATCGACACCGAGCACTACAAGGTGGTCAAGCTGTTCACGGCGGCGCCATGGATCGACCCGGCAAAGATGGCCGAGCGCGTACTGATGCGCTTCAAGGCCAGCGACGGCATGGAGCTGGAAGCCATCCTCACCGTGCCGAACGGCGTGCCGATGGAGAAGTTGCCGATGGTGCTGCTGCCGCATGGCGGTCCGCACGGCGTGAGCGACGACTGGTTCTTCGACTGGGATGCGCAATTCCTCGCCAGCCGTGGCTACCTGGTGCTGCAGGTGAACTACCGCGGTTCCGGCGGCCGCGGGACGAACTTCCAGGAGGCCGGCTATCTCAAGTGGGGCACGCGCATCCAGCAGGACCTGATCGACGGCGTGAAATGGGCCGAGCAGCAGCAGTACGCCGATCCCGACCGGGTCTGCGTGTACGGCGGCAGCTTCGGCGGCTACTCGGCGCTGATGTCGGTGATCCGCGCGCCGAAGCTGTTCAAGTGCGCGATCGGCTACGCCGGCGTTTACGACCTGGCGATGATGTACAAGAAGGGCGACGTTCGCACGCGCGCTTCCGGCCGGAACTACCTCGCCAACGTGATCGGCAAGGACGATGCCGCGCTGGCCGCCAACTCGCCTGACCAGCTCGCGGCGCAGATCGACGTGCCGGTGCTGCTGATCCACGGCGAGGCCGACCAGCGCGCCCCGTTCGCCCAGGCCAAGGCGATGCGCGCCGCTCTGGATGCCGCGCACAAACCCTACGAGTGGATGGCCAAACCCAACGAGGGCCACGGCTTCTACACCGAGGCCAACAACGTGGAACGCCTGAACCGCATGCAGGATTTCCTGGCCAAGTACATCGGCAAGGGCGCCACCCCGCCCTGATCCCGCACCCGACCTGATCCGCGACAGGAAGGCGCTTCGGCGCCTTCCTCGTTTCGCGCGGCCGGATGGCGCGGGGCCGCGCCACCGGGTGGCCGTCCGGCACCGCCAGCCCGGGCCGCAGAGCGCCCCGCCCACCGTTCACTGCGCGCCTCGCGCGCCTCGCGAAATTTCGCACCGCTGCCGCGCATGAGCGAAAAGTTCGGGGAGGCGCAAACCACGGCCCGATGCAATCTCCCCGCGATAGTCGACGGTGGCAGCTGTTCGAGGTTCGCAGCAGCGCGCCATGCCGCGGATCAAATGCCATCGGTCCGTCCGGTCCAGCGCACTCACGCGATGCGGTGAGCCACCGCCTCTCTCTTCCAGAAAGCCGCCCTCACCCCACGGCCCACACGGCGAATGCCGCTGCGCCAAGAGTTGGCCATGACGGCGGTCGCCGTCGGGCGCGAAACGCAAGTACATACGCAACCGTATCGCAAGATATTGTTGAATGTTTGTTACGGGCAAGTTATGTTCCAACGCTGGCGCAAAAACGTGCGGCTTAGATCGACGATTTTCGCCCGTACCCGATTGGCCTGCTCCCCGCAGCCGGTCTGGGTTAGCGCAGCGTCAGGCGTGCAGCAGGCGCATGAACCTGCGTCGTTTTCAGCATTGGGGAAGTCCTCCGGCCTTGCCGGAACCACTTGGGGAGTACGCATTAAATGAGTAACTGCACTACCTTCTCGACGCGCCAGCTGCGTCGCACGACCCTGGCGCTGAGCCTCGGCCTCGGGCTGGGACTGGTCGGCACCGGCGCGATCGCGCAGCAGGCGTCCGGCTCGATCTTCGGCCAGGTCACCGGCCAGCACGGCAGCACGGTGAGCATCCGCAACGTCAACACCGGTTTCGAGCGCTCAATCCCGGTCGACAGTGCCGGCCGCTACCGCATCACCTCGCTGCCGATCGGCACCTACACCGTGACGCTGCAGGACAACGGCCAAGCCGTCAGCACCCGCGAAAACGTGCTGGTGAACATCGCCGGCGGCGTGGAAGTGTCGTTCGGTTCGGCCGCAGGCGCCAAGAATCTGGAAGGCGTGTCGGTGGTGGCCTCGGCGCTGCCCTCGATCGACGTCTCGTCGGTGGATACCAAGACGGTGTTCACCGCCAACGAACTCGCGAAGCTGCCAATGGGCCGCGACCTGTCCTCCGTGGCGCTGCTCGCGCCCAGCGTGATCAACAACTCGTCCTACACTGCCGCACCCAGTTTCGGCGGTTCGGCGGCGTCCGAAAACGCGTACTACATCAACGGCTACGCGGTGACCAACCCGCTCACCGCGCTGGGCTTCAGCACGTTGCCGTTCGATGCGATCGACCAGGAGCAGGTGCTCACCGGCGGCTACGGCGCCGAGTTCGGCCGCTCCACCGGCGGCGTGATCAACATCATCACCAAGCGCGGCACCAATGAGTGGAAGGCCGGCGTGTTCACCTACTGGTCGCCCGAGCGCCTGCGCGCCAACCCGATCAACCAGCGCTACCCGAACACCGGCGCCTTCCCGGCCACCGACGGTACGCTGTACGCCTACCGCAACAAGAACCAGTACTCGGTGGTCGACTACGGTGCCTACGTCAGCGGCCCACTGATCAAGGATCGCCTGTTCGTCTACGCCACCGGCGAGATCAACAAGCGGAACGGCACCAGCGTCGGCAACGCGATCACCACGCCGAACTATGCCAGCGGCTGGAACGACTACAGCTACAAGATGCCGCGCTGGAACGCGAAGATCGACTGGAACATCAACGACAGCAACATCCTCGAGCTGACCGGCGTCTCCGACAAGACCCAGTACTTCAGCGACCTGTCCCGCTTCAACTACAACGGTTACACACATGACGACGTGCAGGCCGGCGGCCTGTACACCAAGGACGGCGGCGAGCTGTACATCGGCAAGTACACCGGCTACATCACCGACAGCCTGACGGTGAGTGCACTGTACGGCGAACAGACGATCCAGCACGTCAACACGCCGTGGCATTACGATCCGACCTGCCCGCGCATTTCGGGCAACATGACCGCCATCAACCAGATGCCGGGCATTACCTACAACCCGACCTGCCAGTTCGCCTCCAGCGTGCTGCCGGCCGGCGCCAAGGACGAAACCCACGGCTGGCGCCTGGATGTGGAATACCGCATCTCCGACCACTCCCTGCACGTGGGTGCCGACTACCAGCAGGCGCACTCGATCACCGGCGACGAGTACGCCGGCGGTTACGTGTGGGTGTTCCAGCAGACCGCCAACAAGAACAATGCGATCAACGCCGGCCTCGGCGTGGGTGCCCCGGCAACAGGCGGCAACTCGGGCCTGGGCGTACCGGGCCCGACCCCGAACAAGGGTTACTTCGCCCGCCGGCAGTACTACACCCACTTTGCCGATGTGAAGGTGGATCAGTCCTCGCAGTTCATCGAGGATCGCTGGCAGCTCAACGACAATATGCTGCTGGTGCTGGGCCTGCGCAACGAGCAGTTCACCAACTACACCGGCGACGGCGTCCCGTTCGTCTCGCAGCGCAACCAGCTTGCCCCGCGCCTGGGTTTCTCGTGGGACGTGTTCGGCGACTCCTCGCTGAAGGTGTTCGCCAACGCCGGCCGCTACCACCTCGCTCCGCCGAACAACGTGGCCGTGCGTGGTGCAGCCGCCTCGCTGTACACGCAGGAATACTTCACCTACACCGGCACCGATCCGCGTACCGGCGCACCGACGGGCCTGACGCCGATCGCCGTCGACGCGTCGAAGGGCCACGTTTGCCCGGGCATGGGCAACGCGGTGTCCTCCAACCTCGAGTGCGGCACGGCGCCCGACCCGCGCACGGTGGCGGCGAAGGGCATGAAGTCGCACTTCCAGGACGAGTACATCCTGGGCATGGAGCAGCAGCTCACCCCGGCCCTCAACTGGGGCGCCAAGCTGACCTACCGCAACCTGCGCAGCGCGATCGACGACACCTGCACCCAAGCCCTGGGCGGAGCGTGCTTCCTGTTCAACCCGGGCGTGGCCAACACGTTCCTGGAAGAGCAGGCGGACGGCAGCTTCCAGGAAGTGACCTACAGCAACGCCCAACTCGGCATGCCCAAGCTGAAGCGTCAGTACTACGCACTGGATCTGTTTACTACGTACAAGAACGACAACTGGTACGGCAAGCTGATGTACACGTTCTCACGCAGCTACGGCGACACGGAAGGCCAGCTGGCCTCGGATCTGGACACCGGTAGCGGTGGCCAGAGCGACGTCTCGCAGACCCAGGACTGGGACTTGCCGCAGTTGATGGTGGGTTCGAACGGTCGCCTGCCGAACGACCGCACGCACCAGATCAAGGCGTTCGGCTACTACCAGCTCACGCCGGAATGGCGCGTGGGCGCCAGCGCCTATATCACTTCCGGTCGCCCGAAGAGCTGCACCAGCTTCTATCCGACGCCGGACCCGGGCTTGTACACCGGTTCGTACTACCACTACTGCGGGACGCCGGGCACGATCACGCTTTCGCCGACCCTGCCCAATGGCCAGCCCAATCCTAACTATCAGGGACCGTCTCCGGACTACGGCATCTCGCCGCGCAGCGCCAAGGGCAGCACGCCGTGGGTGTACACGGTCAACCTCAACGTGGCCTACACCCCGGAGTGGGCGAAGAAGCAGTTGACTCTGCAGGCGGACGTGTTGAACGTGTTCAACCAGCAGGTACCGCAGGCGTACAACCCGCGCTACGCCACGGATACCAGTACCCGCAGCGAGTTCTACAACCAGGAACTGGGCTTCACCGCACCGCGTTCGGTGCGCCTGTCGGCACGCTACGACTTCTCGCTTTAAGGGAAGCCGCGCAGCTTCCGGCGATGCACGCATCGCCGGAAGTCGCCAACAAGAGAACCGCCGGCGCAAGCCGGCGGTTTTTTTGTCAGTACCTGCTGCCGGTGTCGTACCGGCAATCCACTGTCCGTTACAGCAACACCGGCCGATCCGGCAGCTCGTCGGGACGCGCCGTGCCGTCACTGGGAAAATGTCGCCGCAGCAGCGCATGCACGTCGGCGATGCCCTGCAAACTCCCCTCGCGCCACTGGCCGCGCGCGTAGGCGTCGCGCATGTGGGTGCAGACCTCCGCCCATTCGTCGGGCGCCACGTGGCGGGCGATGCCGCGGTCGGCGACGACTTCGATGCGGTGTTCGGCCAGCAGCACGTAAAGCAGCACGCCGTTGCTGTGCTCGGTATCCCAGATGCCGAGTTGGCCGAACAGCTGGCGGGCGCGTTTGGGCGCGTCGAGTCCGGCGAGCACCGCCAGCGGCGACAGCCGCGATTCCACGGCAAGGCGCACTTCGCCGCGATGCGAGCGTTCGCCTTCGGCCACCGCCACGGCAATCTCGTCCAGCAGGCCGGCAGGAAAGCGGCGATGCAGCTGGAACCAACCTTCGCCGAGATTCATCAGCAGGCGTTGCAGGCGGGCCATCTCACCAGCTCCCCGAGGCGCCGCCACCGTTGAAGCTGCCGCCGCCTCCGCTGAACCCGCCACCGCCGAAGCCACCGCCGCCACCGAAGCCGCCACCACCCCAGCCGCCGAAGCCACCCCAGCCGCCGCCGCCGATCGAGCGGCCGGCGCCGGCAGGCAGCAGCATCAGGAGGCCACCCACGATGCCGCCGAAAATGCCCATGCCCACGGAAGCCATCAGCCAGAACAGGCCGCCGATGACGAGCCCGCCGAGCGGCGCGCGCACCAGCGCATGCGAACGACCCAGCACGCCGCGCAGGAAGATCCACGCGAAGAAGCCAATTCCCAGCAGGCTGTTGAGATCCAGACCACGTCGCTCGTGCGGCGCACCCTGCACCGGGGCCGGCAACGGCTCGCCATCGATCAGCAGGGTGAGCGCGCCCACCGCGTCGCTGATGCCGCCGTCGTAGTCGCCGGTGCGGAACTTCGGCGCGAGGTATTCGCGGATGATGCGCGCCGCGGCGGCGTCGGGGATCGCCCCTTCCAGCCCCGCGCCCACCTCGATGCGCACCTGGCGGTCGTCCTTGGCGATCAGCAGCAGCACGCCGTCGTCGATGCCCTTGCGGCCCACCTTGTTCGCCATCGACACGTCCAGCGAATAGCTGTCGATGTCCTGCGGCTTCGTGCCGCCCACCATCAGCACGACGAGCTGCGCGCCCTTGGCCTTTTCCAGCGCCACCAGCTTGGCGTCGAGCTGGTCGACCTGCTGCGCGCTGAGCGTGCCGGTGAGGTCGGTGACGTGCCGCGCCAGCTTCGGCACGGCGGCATCGGCGTGCAGCAGGGCCGGCAGCAGCAACGCCACCGCCAGCAGCAGCGCCCACAGCGTCCGCGGGCGGCGCGGCGTCATCTCAATGCGCCGAGGCGGCGGGCGCCGGCGCGGCGCCGCCGAAGTCGACCTTGGGTGCGGTGGAAATCGCCTGCTCGTTCTGCACGCTGAAGTTCGGCTTCACGGTGTAGCCGAACATCTTCGCAGTAAGGTTGTTGGGGAAGGTGCGGATCAGCCCGTTGTACTGCTGCACCGCCTGCACATAGCGCTGGCGCGCCACAGTGATGCGGTTCTCGGTGCCTTCCAGCTGCGCCTGCAGGTTCTGGAACAGGCCATCGGCCTTGAGGTTGGGATAGTTCTCGCTGACCGCCATCAACCGCGACAGCGCGTTGCCGAGCTGGCCCTGCGCCGCCTGGAACTTCGCCAGCGCGGCAGAATCGTTCGCCAGCTCCGGCGTCACCTGGATGCTGCCCACCTTGGCGCGCGCGTCGGCCACCTCGGTGAACACCTTCTCCTCGTGCTGGGCGTAGCCCTTGACCGTGGCGACCAGGTTCGGCACCAGATCCGCGCGGCGCTGGTACTGGTTGAGCACTTCCGACCACGCGGCCTTGACCGCCTCGTCCTGCCTCTGCATGGCGTTGTAGCCGCAACCGGTGAGGCTGACGGCGAGCAGCAACAGCACGAGATTGCGCAGCAGTTTCATGGCGGGGCTCCGTTCCGGTGAGGGCGCCATTGCAGCATCCCGCCGCGTACGGTGCAATCAGAACCAGTTTGCGCCCAGCACCAGCACCCAGCTCAGCACCATCAATACCAGCAGCAGGAACACAGCAGCCGAGCCCATGTCCTTGGCGCGGCCGGCCAGTTCGTGGAACTCGGGGCTGACCTTGTCGACCACCGCCTCGATCGCGGAGTTGAGCAGCTCGGCCGACAACACCAGGAAGGCCGGCGCCACCAGCGCGAGCTTCTCCAGCGCGCCCTGCCCCAGCCACAGGCCCAGCGGGATCAGCACCACGGCCAGCATCGCTTCCAGCCGGAACGAGGCCTCGTGGCGCCAGCCCGCACGCAGGCCCAGCATCGACCAGCGGAAGGCGTTCCAGAGCTGGCGCGGGTTGCCGCGGAATCCGTGGCCTGGCATGGGGAGCGGGTCTCCGGCGGGCGATGCCCCGCCGCGCGAGGCCAAACAACAATCATGCCACAGGCAGGTCCCGCGTTTCCGTGCCGCCACGCCGGATATTGCGCTGCAGCGAAGCGGGCATGACGGATGGGTTACGCTTCGTCGGTTGTGGCGCGGTTCAGCGCCGCGACTCGCCGGTCGCGCTTGCGCGGCCGTTGTACTCCTCAGCACGGAATCGATGCATGGCAATCCAGAATCCACCCGTTTCGCGGACATGGTCGTTCACCACTGTCTTCCTGATCGAGATGTTCGAGCGCTTCGGCTTCTACGGCATGCAGGTGCTGATGGTCACCTACATGATGAAGAAGCTGGGCTTCATCGACATCAAGGCGAACCTGGTGTGGGGCGCGGCCGCCGCGCTGATCTACGTGACGCCTGCCATCGGCGGCTGGGTCGGCGACCGGCTGATCGGCACCCGCCGCACCATGCGCATCGGCGCCATCGTGCTGATGCTGGGCTATGCGCTGCTGTGGATTCCCACCGACAACGCGAACTTCCTGTACCTCGCGCTGGGCGTGATCATCGTCGGCAACGGCATGTTCAAGCCGAACGCCGGCAACCTGGTGCGCAAGATCTACGAGGGCGACGACACCAAGATCGACAGCGCGTTCACGATCTACTACATGGCGGTGAACATCGGCTCGATGTTCTCGATGACGCTGACGCCGTGGCTCCGCGACTACGTGGGCGAGCACTACGGCGACGACTGGGGCTGGCACACCGCGTTCGGCGTGTGTGCAGTCGGCCTACTTGCAGGCTTGGTCATTAACGCGCTGATGAGCCGTATGTTGAGGCACATCGGCTCGCCTGCCGACAACGCGCCGGTGAACTTCAAGCACCTCGCCGGCGTGTTCGCCGGCGCAGTGGCCATGGTGTTCGTGTCCGCCTTCATCCTGCACAACGAGCTGGTGGCGCGCATCTGCGTTTACGCGGCCGGCGTGGTGCTGCTCTTCATCTTCGGCTACCTGATCTCCAGGAGTCATCGCGACGAGCGCGCCGGCCTGATCGCGGCGCTGGTGCTGGTGGTGCAGACGATCTTCTTCTTCATCTTCTACCAGCAGATGTCCACCTCGCTGAACCTGTTCGCGCAGAAGAACGTGGACCTGTCGTTCAACCTGTTCGGCTTGCACCTGTTCAACTGGATCCCCGAGCAGTTCCAGAACCTCAATGCAATCTGGATCGTGGTGCTGAGCCCGGTGCTGGTGTTCGCGTACAACACGCTGGGCCGGCTGGGCAAGGATCCCTCGATCGCCGCCAAGTTCGCCTGGGGCTTCGCCGCGGTGGCGATCGGCTACTTCATGTACGGCCTCGGCGCGCGCTTCGCGGTGGCCGGCCAGGTGTCCTCGTGGACCATGGTGTGGGGCTACGGCTTCTATTCGCTGGGCGAGCTGCTGGTGTCGGGCCTGGGCCTGGCAATGATCGCCCGCTATGTGCCAGCGCGCATGGGCGGCTTCATGATGGGCGCCTACTACGTGGCCTCGGGCATCTCGCAGTACCTCGGCAGCGTGGTGGCGAACTTCGCGCACGTGCCGAAGGACGTGGTCGACCCGGTGGTATCGCTGCCGATCTACATCGACCTGTTCGACAAGCTCGGCTTCGCCGGCGTCGTCTGCACCGCGATCGCGCTGGCCATGCTGCCGCTGATGAAAAAGCTCTCCGCCAGCCACGCCGACGTGGCGGCGGCCCGCGAACCGCTGCCCGCCGTGCGCAGCGAGGAGTTCGACACGCCCTGATCCGGCGGGCCCGTCGCCGCACGGCGGCGGGTCCGTGGCAACGGGAGGGACCGCATGTCGCATCGCCCGATCAAGAACCGCATCGGTCCGTTCGCGCTGGCGCGCGCGCTGGCCTGGCTGCGTCTGTGCGCGATCGGCGGGCAGAGCGTGGCGGTGCTGGTCTGCGCGCTCTGGCTGCGCCTGGCGATACCGCTGCTGCCGCTGCTGGCCTGCATCGGCCTGCTCGCGGTGTTCTCGGTACTGGCGGCGTGGCGGCTGGGCCGCCCATGGCCGATCGGCGAAGGCGAGACGATCGCCCACATCGGCGTCGACACCCTGGTGCTGGGCGTGCTGTTGTACTTCACCGGCGGCGCCAGCAATCCCTTCGTCACCTTGCTGCTGGTGCCGATCGCGCTGTCCGCGGCGACGCTGTCGATCCGCGCCATCCTCGCGGTGGCCACCCTCGCCGGCGCCGCCTACCTGCTGCTGCTGCGCTGGTACGTGCCGCTGCCGGTGCTCGACGGCGTGCACGACCAGGGTTTCTCGCTGCACGTGATCGGCATGGGCGTGAACTTCGTCATCATGGCACTGCTGCTGGGCTTCTTCACCAACCGGCTGGCACGCGCGCTGCGCATGCAGCAGCTGGCGATGCAACGCGTGCACGAGCGCGCGCTGCGCGACGAGGGCATCCTCGCCATCGCCACCCAGGCCGCGGGCGCGGCGCACGAGCTCAACACGCCGCTGTCGACCATGCGCACCCTGCTGCCCGAGCTGCGCCGCGAACACGCCGCTGACGCCGAACTGGCCGAGGATCTCAGCCTGCTCGAAGGCCAGGTGGACCGCTGCCGCGACATCCTGCGCGAGATGGTGGCATTCGGCCAGGCCCAACTCTCGCAGGAGTCCGAGCGGATGGACGTGGCGCAGTTCCTGCACAGCTGTACCGAGCGCTTCCAGCTGCTGCGCCCCGAGGCCGAGCTGGAGCAGCAACTGGACGAGGACATCGCACGCCTGCCGCTGCGCGTGCCGCCCGGCCTGCGCCACGCGCTGCTGAACCTGCTGAACAACGCCGCCGACGCCTCCGCCCTGCGCGACTCGCGCGAGGTGCTGCTGCAGGTGGCGCGCGAAGGCGAGTGGCTGCAGTTCCTGGTGATCGACCGCGGCCCCGGCTTCGCCAGCACCGAGGGCAACGCACGGCTGGGCCAGTCGCAGAAGCAGAGCGGCCTGGGCATCGGCCTCACCCTCGCCGTGGCCACCGCCGAACGCCTCAATGGCGAGCTGGAGGCGCGCAACACCGACGACGGCGCCGTGGTCTGCCTGCGCCTGCCGCTGGCGGTGATTTCGGGGCGCTGAGGATCACGCACCGCGCGCGTGCAACTTGCGTCGCATGCGGCAAGAATGGGCGCAGCCGCCCCACCCGGATTCCCTCATGAACGAGCCTGCCTACCCCACCTCCGCACGCCCGCTGCTGCTGGTGGACGACGACGCCACCTTCGTGCGCGTGCTGAGCCGCGCACTCACCTCGCGCGGTTTCGAGGTGATCTCGGCCACCAACCTCGGCGATGCGCGCATGCTGGCGCGCCGCCATCAGCCGCGCTACTGCGTGCTCGACCTGAAGCTCGGCGAGGAAAACGGCCTGCGGCTGATCCCCGAGCTGCACACGCTGGTGCCGGACATGCGCATCCTGCTGCTCACCGGCTATGCCTCGATCGCCACCGCGGTGGAAGCGATCAAGCGCGGCGCGCACGACTACCTGGCCAAGCCGGTGGACGCCGACGCGGTGGTGCGCGTCCTGCTCGACGGCGACGGCGGCACGGAAGGCGACGACGAGGATCTGCCCGACGCTCCCGAGGCGCCGCTGGCGCTGCGCCGGCTGGAGTGGGAACACATCCAGCGCGTGCTCACCGAGTGCAACGGCAACATCTCCGAGACCGCGCGCCGGCTCGGCATGCACCGGCGCACCCTGCAGCGCAAGCTGGGCAAGCACCCGGTGCGCGAACGGCCCGACGGCGAAACCTAAGCCACGTCATCTGCGACAACGCGCCGTCTGGCGCGGTCACCGGAAACGGCTAAGCTGGAAACCTTGGACCATGGTCAAGGGTTTCGCTTGGACGTCCGTTTTCCCGTCGCGCTGCTGCTGGCTGTCTCCGTCGGCACGGCGCTCGCCGCCGAACCGCCGCAATCGACCACGCTGGCGCCGGTGCACGTGCACGCCAGCGACACCGCGGTGCTGAACACGCCCAGCGTGACCGTGCACATCCCGCGCGAGCGCCTGCAGCAGCAGAACCTGGTGGACAGCGCCGACGCGCTGCGTTACGCGCCGAACCTGCAGGTGCGCCAGCGCTACATCGGCGACCCCAACGCCACCATCAGCGGCCGCAACGGCGGCACGCTGCAGAGCGCGCGCAGCCTGCTCTACGTCGACGGCCTGCTGCTCTCCAACCTGATGAGCAACAGCTGGGACGGTGCGCCGCGCTGGGGCATGGTGGCGCCCGCGCAGATCGGCGCGGTGGACGTGCTGTACGGCCCGTACTCGGCGCTTTATCCGGGCAATTCGATGGGCACCACGGTGCTGATCCACACCCGCCTGCCCGATCGCCTGGTCGCCAGCGCCGACGCGCAGTACTTCAGCCAGGACTACGGCGATCGTTACGGCGCCGGCGGCCATTACGACGGCCACCGCCTCGCCGCCCAGCTGGGCGACCGGCAAGGCCGCTGGCGCTGGCTGCTCGCGCTCAACCAGCTCGACAACCATGGCCAGCCGATGCAGTACGCCACCGCCAAGGCCGGCGGCAACGCTGCCGCCGCCGTGCCGGTGAGCGGCGCCACGCTGGACCGCAACCCCAACGGCACGCCGCGCCTGGTCTACGGCGCCAACAGCATCGAGCACACCCGACAGACCCAGGCGGCGCTGCAGGTCGGCGTGGACATCACGCCCGCGGTCAACGCGCTGTTCTCGCTGGGCTGGTGGCACAACCATGCCTTCGACACCACCCGCAGCCTGATCCGCGACGCCGCCGGGCAGCCGGTGTACGCGGGCGCCATCCTTGCCGGCGGCCGGGTCTGGACCCTGCCCGCCAGCGGTCTCGCCCCCAGCGCCTACGACCAGACCCACGTGCTCTACGGCGCCGAGCTCGACGGCCATCTCGACAACGGCTGGCACTGGGACGCCGTGGCCAGCCGCTACGACTACCGGCACCAGCTCGAACACGATGCAGCCGGCTCGTCCACCAGCAGCGCGCGGAGCGGCCCCGGCTCGGTGGCCGATATGAGCGGCTCCGGCTGGAGCACATTCGACCTGCGCAGCTCCGGCCCGCTGGGCGACGACAACATGCTGTACGCCGGCGTCCACCTCGACCGCTACCGACTGACTTCGCGCGTGCATGCCGCCAGCGACTGGCTGGGCGCCGCCGACGGCCCGCTGCTCAGCGCCTACGCCGGCCGCACGCAGACCCGCGCGCTCTACCTGCAGGACGTATGGAGCTTCGCCGAAGCCTGGGCGCTGACCCTGGGCACGCGCTGGGAGCAGTGGCGGGCCTGGGACGGCCTGCTGGCGAACGCCCATGCCGCGCTGGGATACCCCTCGCGCCGGCGCAGCGACGTCTCGCCCAAGGCCGCGCTGAACTGGGATCTCGCCAGCGACTGGCAGCTGCGCCTGTCCTGGGGCAAGGCCGTGCGCTACCCCACCGTCGAGGAACTCTTCCAGGGCTCGGTTTCCGGCAGCGCGATCGTCAACAACAACCCGAACCTGCAGCCGGAGCGCGACTGGTCCACCGACCTCAGCCTGATCCGCACGCTGCCGCGCGGCCACTGGCGCGTATCGTTGTACCAGGACCGCGTGGCCGACACGCTGTACTCGCAGACCGACATCACCTTGCCGGTGCCGGTGACCAACGTGCAGAACATCGGCCTCGTGCGCACGCGCGGCGTCGAGGGTGAACTGACGCTGGAGAGCATCGGCGGCCTCCCGGTGGACCTCACCGCGAGCGCCGCCTGGAACCAGGCGACCACGTTGCGCGACCGCCAGTTTCCCGCGGCGGACGGCAAGGCCTTCCCGCGCATCCCGCGCCTGCGCGCCAGCCTGTTCGCCGACTGGCGCTTCGCGCCGGGCTGGGACGCCTCGCTGGGCCTGCGCCGCTCCGGCCGCCAATACGGCACGCTGGACAACAGCGACTTCGTGGACACCTATGGCGCAGTGAGCAGCTTCACCGTGGCCGACGCGAAACTGCGCTGGCGCTTCGCGCCGCAATGGACCGCCTCGCTGGGCGTGGACAACCTCGGCAACGAGCATTACTGGGTCTACCATCCCTACGCCGGCCGCACCTGGTTCGGCGAGTTGCACTGGGAGTTGTAGCCCCGCGCTTTTCGCCCTCTCCCGCCAGCGGGAGAGGGCCGGGGAGAGGGCAAGCAATGCGCCGCGACCTTTTCCCTCCCATCCTTCAAGTCATGCCATGCGCCAACTGATCCTTACCCTGTTTTGCCTGCTCTCGTCCGCCGCCCTCGCGTACGACATGCCCGGCATGAAGATGCCCCGCGAACCCGCGCTGGGCGCCAGCGCCGCGTTCGACGCGCACGGCCGGCTGTGGGTGGTGGATGCCGCGGACGGCCACGTGCGGCTGCGCCACTCCGACGATCTCGGCAAGACGCTCAGCCCGCCGGTGGACGTCAACGCCGTGGCCGAACCGATCTACGACGAGGGCGAGAACCGGCCCAAGATCGCGTTCGGTTCCAGTGGCGAGCTGTACGTGAGCTGGTCGCAGCCGCGTGCGAAGCCCTGGACCGGCTTCGTGCGCTTCGCCCGCTCGTCGGACGGCGGCGCGCATTTCTCCGCGCCGATCACCGTGCACCACGATCGTGCCGAGATCACCCATCGCTTCGACGCGCTGGCGGTGGACGGCCACGGCCGCGTGGTGGTCGCCTGGATCGACAAGCGCGACATGGAAGCGGCACAGGCCAAGGGCCAGCCCTACCTCGGCGCCGCCGTGTACTACAGCTGGTCGGACGACGCGGGCAAGAGCTTCGTGCCCGAACACAAGCTGATGGACAACTCCTGCGAGTGCTGCCGCATCGCACTGGCGCGCACGCCGGGTGGCGAGGTCGCCGCGTTCTTCCGCGGCATCTACGGCGACAACATCCGCGACCATGCCTGGGCCCTGCTGCCCACCGACGGCAAGGCACCGCACCCCGAGCGCGCCACGTTCGACGACTGGCGGATCGCCGCCTGCCCGCACCACGGCCCTGGCCTCGCGATCGCCGCCGACGGCGTGCGTCACGCGGTGTGGTACGAGGCCAAGCACGGCCCCGCGATCTGGTACGGCCAGCTCGATCCCGGCCATCCGCCGAAGCATCTGCTGAAACTCGGCGGCCCCGGCGCCAGCCACGCCGACGTGGCCGTGCACGGCAAGACGGTATGGCTGGCATGGAACCAGGTCGACGCGAACGGCTACACGCTGATGCTGCGCGTTTCCGCCGACGGCGGCCTGCACTTCGACGCGGCGCGCGCCATCGCCCACTCCAGCGCTGCGGTAGGTTCGCCGCAGCTGCTGACGCGGCAGGGCCGCGCCTTCGTGGCGTGGAATACCGCCGACGGATTCCGGATCGTCCCCGCCGAGGCCCCGTGATGCGCCGCCTGCTGCTCGCCACCCTGCTCGCGCTGGCGCTGCCGGCCCTCGCCCATGCCGGCACGCCCGTGCCGCTGTCCGCGGGTGACGTGCCCGCCCTGCTCAAGCCGCCCGCGCACGGCGTGCGCATCCTCGCGATCTGGGCGCTGGACTGCGCCTATTGCGAAGCGAACATGCAGGTGCTGGCGAAGCTGCAGCGTGCGCATCCGCGCGAGGTCGAGCTGGTCACCGTGGCTACCGACAGCATCGCGCAAGGCGCGCAGATCGCGGCACGGCTCAAGGCCATGCGGATGGACGGCTATCCGGCGCGGGCCTATGCCGAAGCCTCGCCCGAGCGGCTGGATTTCCTGCTCGACCCGAACTGGGGCGGCGAGACGCCGCGCACCGAGATCATCCGCGCCGACGGCAGCCGGCAAGGGATCAGTGGCGAACTCACCGCGCCGCAGCTGCAAAAGCTGCGCCCGTAGGAGCGCACCTGTGCGCGACGAGCGAGAAGTGAGTGAAGAGGAGTGAGTAGATAGAGAAAGCATGGAAAGCGGCGCATCCTGCTCCTCTCTCACTTCTCACTCCTCTTCACTCACTTCTGTCGCACGTTACGGCTGATCGCCGGCATCGTCCGCGCTGGCGGCCGGCGCGGGCGCGGAGCTGCCGTCGTCCTCGTCGCCGTAGATCGCCACGTGCGGCACGCCGCTGGCGTCGATCCAGCCGCGGTACATGCCGTCGGTGTTGAACGGGATCGCGATGTTGCCGTGCGCGTCCAGCGCGATCGCGCCGCCGTTGCCGCCCAGCGCGGGAATCTCCTGGTTGATGACGACGGCGGCAGCGCGCTTGATCGGCACGCGCATCTGGCTCACCTGCATGCAGATCGCATGCGCCGCCACGGTGCGGATGTAGTACTCGCCCCAGCCGGTGCCGGACACCGCGCAGTCGCTGTTCGCATAGGTGCCCGCGCCGATGATCGGCGAGTCGCCGATGCGGCCCCAGCGCTTGTCGACCATGCCGCCGGTGGAGGTGCCCGCGGCGAGGTGGCCGAGCTTGTCCAGCGCCACCGCGCCCACGGTGCCGAAGTGCTTCGCGGCGTCCTCATCCCCGTGCGGCTTGCCGGCGCCGTCTTCCTTCAACGCCTTCTGCAACTGCTGCCAGCGTTCCTCGGTGCGGAAGTACGTGGGATCGACCAGCGGCATGCCGATGCTCTGCGCGAACGCCTCGGCGCCCTGGCCGGAGAGCATCACGTAAGGCGTCTTCTCCATCACCGCACGCGCCAGCAGGATCGGGTTCCTGATGCGCTCCACCCCGGCCACCGCGCCGGCACGGCGGCTGTCGCCGTCCATGATCGCCGCGTCCAGCTCGTTCCTGCCGTCGTGGGTGAATACCGCGCCCTTGCCGGCGTTGAAGTTCGGATCGTCCTCCAGCACCACGATCGCCGCGCTCACCGCATCCACCGAGCTCTTGCCGGCCTTGAGCTGCGCGTAGCCGCTTTCCAGCGCCTTCGTCATCGCAGCGCGTATCGCCTTCTCCTTCGCCGGCGAGAGCTCGCGCTTGATCATCCCGGCGCCGCCGTGGATCACCAGCACGGGCGGCACGGCGGCGTGGCTCATCGTGGCGACTCCGAGGGCGGCGAGGACAGGCAACAGGCGGCGCGGCTTCACGGGGCTCTTTCCCTGAGGATCAACGGGGAAAGTATAGCGAGCCTGCCTGCCGTCCCCGCGTGAGGAAGCTCAACAGCCGATGCTGGGCGTCAGATCGATCTTGATCGTGTTGTCCTCGACGACCTTGCCATCCTTGCCGGCAAGCTTGCTGCCAACCTGGATGGTGCCCTGCTGCCCGGGCAACATGCGAATCCTCGGATTGCCGGGCTTGGCCAGCGGGCCGCCACTCATGCTGGCCTGGACTTCCAGTTGTCCATGCTCGGCTGCGACCACGGTGAAACGTCCATGCCACGGAGGCAACTTGCCCACATCGGTCTCGGTCACGTCGTAGAACTGACCCGGTTTCAGGCACATGGTGGCGTGCAGCCGCGGCGGCTTGTCGCCTATGCCCAATGCCAGCTTCAGCGCGTACGGCCCGGCGGCGTTCGCCCGCCCTGCTGCAACCGCGGGTGACGCCGGCTGCGTTGCCGCGTACACACTGCCGGCAGCCGCCAGTGCCACACTCAAGACGACCAGTGAACCGCACGCGCGACGAAACCTTCCTGGTTCATGCTGCTTCAACGTGGCAATACGCTCCGTGAGTGGATGACGAGGGGACCACGCGCAGCCCACCGGCAGCGCGAACGCGGCCGACCGGGTTTTCAACATCGCATTCGCATAGCTGCGCCGTTGTGCGCCGTGCCTGCGCAGCACGGCGGCATCGCAGGCCAGCTCCTGGTCATGACGCAGGGCCGCGAGCGCCCACCACGCCAGCGGATGGCACCAGAACAGCGCGGCAAGCAGTTGTGCGAACAGGCACCACCAGCCGTCGCCACGCCGCGCATGCGCGTCCTCGTGAGCGAGGATCAACGCCTGCTCGGTGGTGTCGTAGCGCTCGTGGAAATCCGCGGGCAGCACGATGCGGCTGCGCCAGGCGCCGACCAAGGCCGGGCCGACATCGGCATGCGCAGCGCGCAGCACCGGCCGGCGCGACTGCGCATCCGCCATCGGCGTGGCGCCGCGCAGCCGATGCCGATAGCCGCGTTGCGCCAGGGCGGCCAGCGCAACTACGGCGGCGCCACCGGCCAGCCACAGCAGCATGGCGCCGATGCGCCAGTCGAAACCGCTCGCAACGTCCGCCTGCAGCGCCACCGTGCCCACTGCTGAAGTGATCGTGTACACCAACGGCGGCAGCGCTGCCGACGCCGCGGCGGCATGCGGCAGCTGGCTGGCCAGCAGCGCCAGTGGCGGCAGCAGCCACAGCTGGAACGCGCGCCCGGCGCCGAACCAGCGACGGCACGGCCTGCGCAGCGCGGCGACGAACAGCACCGCCACGGTGAGGGCCAGCAGCGCCAGCCAGCCACGGGCGGCCCATGCCGCCGCCAGTGGTGCAAGACCCGGCAGGTGAAGCTCATTCATCGTCGAGTTCCTTCAGCAGCTTGCGCAGTTCGACGATGTCCTTCTTCGTGAGCTTGCGCTGCTCGGAGAAGTGCGCCACCAGCGGTGCCACACGGCCGTCGAACAGGCGGTCGAGCAGCCCCTTGCTCTCCTGCGAGACGTACTTCTCGCGGCTCAGCAACGGCGTGTAGAGGTAGCGACGGCCATCCTTCTCCGCCTTCACCGCCTTCTTCCGCAAGAGGCGGTTGAGCAGGGACTTCACCGTGCCCTCCTGCCAATCCTGTGCCGGGCCGACCTCGGCAAGGATCTCCTCGGCGCTGCGCGGAGACGCGCGCCACAGCACCTCCATCACCACCGACTCGGCTTCGCTGATCGCCATGACGCCACCGTTTACGCGTGTAAGTGAATTGATGTTTACATGCGTAAATGCATGCCGTCAAGCGACTGCCACACCGCCGCGGAAGGACTTGCGACCTTGGTACAGGACGGCCCGGCGGCAATCCGTCGTATCCTTGGCAGCTGGTTCCCCTGCATGAAGGCACGGCAATGGACAAGGTTTGCGCAAACGCCAGCAAGGCACTCGACGGCCTGTTGTTCGACGGCATGACGATCGCGGCGGGTGGTTTCGGCCTGTGCGGCATCCCCGAGAACCTGATCGGCGCGCTGCTGGAGGCCGGCACGAAAGACCTCACCATCGTGGGCAACAACGCCGGCGTGGACGATTTCGGCATGGGGCCGCTGCTGAAGACCCACCAGGTGAAGCGCGTGTACGCCTCCTATGTGGGCGAGAACAAGGAGTTCGAACGGCAGACCCTGGCCGGCGAACTGGAGCTGCACCTCACCCCGCAGGGCACGCTGGCCGAGAAGCTGCGCGCCGGCGGCGCCGGCATCCCCGGCTTCTACACCCGTACCGGGTTCGGCACCCAACTGGCCGAGGGCAAGGAAACCAAGGTCTTCAACGGCAAGGAATACGTGCTTGAGGAATCCATCACCGCCGACGTGGCCATCGTCAAGGCGTGGAAGGGCGACCGCCTTGGCAACCTGGTGTTCCGCGAGACCGCGCGCAACTTCAACCCGATGATCGCCACCTGCGGCAAGGTCTGCGTGGCCGAGGTGGAGGAACTGGTTGAGGTGGGCACGCTCGATCCGAACAACGTCCACGTGCCGGGCATCTACGTGGACCGCGTCATCCAGGGCGCGAAGTACGAGAAGCGCATCGAATTCCGCACCATCGCCGGCGCCAATACCGGCAAGGAAAACCCCATGCGCACCGCGCTGGCGCAGCGCGCCGCGAAGGAGCTGCGCGACGGCTTCTACGTGAACCTCGGCATCGGCATCCCGACCCTGGTGGCCAATTACATTCCCGAAGGCATGGACGTGGTGCTGCAGTCGGAGAACGGCCTGCTCGGCATCGGCCCGTTCCCCACCGAGGCGCAGATCGATCCCGACCTGATCAATGCGGGCAAGCAGACCGTCACCACCCTGCCCGGCTCCAGCTTCTTCTCCAGCGCCGACTCGTTCGCGATGATCCGCGGCGGCCACATCGACCTGGCCATCCTGGGCGGCATGGAAGTCTCGGTCACCGGGGACCTCGCCAACTGGATGGTGCCCGGCAAGATGGTGAAGGGCCCGGGCGGCGCGATGGACCTGGTCAGCGGCGTGCGCCGCGTGGTGGTGCTGATGGAGCACTGCGCGAAGGACGGCTCGCCGAAGATCAAGGAGCAGTGCGAGCTGCCGATCACCGGCAAGGCCTGCGTGGACCTCATCATCACCGACCTCGCGGTGTTCGAGGTGGCCAAGGGCAAGGGCCTCACCCTGGTCGAGCTCAACCCCGGCGTGACGGTGGACGAGGTGAAGGCGAAGACCGGCTGCGCGTTCGCGGTGGGCGCCGCGCTGAAGCAGTGATCGCGGCTACAGCAAACCTGTAGGAGCGCACTCCCGGATCAAGTCCGGGGGTGCGCTCCTACCCTAGATACAGCTCAGGCGGCCGCCGCCGGCAAGGTCTCCGGGAAACGCACACGCGCCACGCCCGGCTTGCCCGGCGCGTGCAGTTCCAGCGGCCAGGCAAAGCGGTCGCTGATGCGCTGGGCGATCGCCAGCTCGAAGCTGAGCCGTTCGTCGCCGGCGCGGATCGGGGCGGCGCCAGCCGCCGCATGGCTCACGGTGATCGCGCCGGGCAGCACGGTGACCACGACGCGGCCCGTATCGGCGTGCTGGCAGGCATCGCGGATCAGCTGCCAGCACAGCACCGAGAACGCGCGCGCTGAACCATGCAGCGCGAAGCACGCCGGTTCCTCCAACTGCAGCTCCACCGACGAGCCGGCCATCAGGTCGCGCGCGGTTTCCAGCTCGCGGCGCAGCACGTCGTTCACCACGAACCGCTCCGCGGTGCCACCGGGATCGGATTCGCGCGCGAGGATCAGCAGCACCTCGACCAGCGCCTCCAGCTCGCGCGTGGCGCGGTGGATGCGCCGCACCGAGCGCCGCCCGCATTCGCCGAGACCGTCCTCGTCGGCCAGCATGTCCACCGCCATGCGGATCACCGTGAGCGGCGTGCGCAGTTCGTGGCTGGCGTCGCGGGTGAAGTTGCGTTCGCGCTGGCCGTAATCGGCGATGCGCGCGGCGAAGCCGTGCAGGCCGTACGCCAGCGCGACGAGATCGGCGTCGGCGTCCTGCGGCAGGCGCTCGGGCCGCAGCGCGGCCGGATCGGACAGGCCGTCGTGCCACTCGCGGATCAGCCGCGCGAGCGCGCTCACCGAACGCCATTCGCGCCGCGTGGCCAGCCAGGCCAGGCCGGTGACGATCACGATCACCGCGATCGCCGCCGGCAGCGGCGCCTGGTCGTAGGCGCCCATCACGCAGACGATCGCCACCGCCACGAACTGCAGCGCAAACACCCAGGCAATGCGGCGCCGGAAGGCACCGGCACGGAAGATCGCCGCACCATCCACTTCTTTCGCATTCATCTACGTTCGTGCATCACGCCATGTGGGCAGCCGTGGCCACTTCCGCGTCGAGGTCCGCGAGCCGGTAGCCGGCCGAGTGGATGGTATGTAGCAGTGGCCGCGCGAACGGTTTGTCGATGACCCGGCGCAGGTTGTACAGGTGCGAGCGCAGCGTGTCGGAGTCGGGCAGCATGTCACCCCAGATCTCGCGTTCGATGTCGCGCCGGCTCACCACGCGCGGCGACTCGCGCATCAGGATCGCCAAGAGCTTCAGGCCGATCGGCGACACGGTGAGCTCCTGCCCCGCGCGGGTGAGCCGCAGCGTGGCGGTGTCCAGCGTCATGTCGCCCACGTTGAGCACTTCGGCCGAGACCTGGCGGCGGTCGCGACGGATCAGCGCGCGCAGCCGCGCCTCCAGTTCGCGCACCTCGAACGGCTTCACGAGGTAATCGTCGGCGCCGGCTTCCAGCCCGATCAGCTTGTCCTCCAGCGTGTCGCGGGCGGTGAGCATCAGCACCGGGGTGGCCTTCTTCGCCTCGCGGCGCAGCTTGCGGCACACCTCCAGACCGTCGAGGCCGGGCAGCATCAGGTCCAGCACGATCACGTCGTAGCTGCTGGTGACCGCCAGGTGCAGTCCGCTGGCGCCGTCGGCCGCGTAGTCCACGGAATAGCCGCAACGCTCCAGGAACTCGCCCACCGTCTCGGCGATCTGGCGGTTGTCTTCCACCAGCAGAATCAGGCCGGCCTGCTCGTCGTGTCCGCTCATGTCGCTCCTCCTGCGTGGCTTCACAAATGTGAAGAGCTAACCGGGCACACGGTGACGACGGCGTGAAAACGGCCCGGAAACGTTCAGCTCAAGGGCGCAGCAAGGGCTGCAGCGCGCGCCACACGTTTTCCAGCACCTTCGGCTCGCCAGCCGCCGTCGGATGCAGGCCGTCGGCCTGCATCAGGGCCGGATCCAGTGCCACGCCATCGAGCAGGAACGGCAGCAGGGCCACGTGCTTCTGTTTCGCCAGATCGGCGTAGACCGCGCGCAGGCCGTCGCGGTACTGCGGGCCGTAGTTCACCGGCAGCTCGATGCCCAGCAGCAACACTTTCGCGTGCGTGGCCTGGGCGGCGGAGATCATCGCCATGAGGTTGTCGCGCAGCTGGTTCAGCGGCAGGCCGCGCAGACCATCGTTCGCGCCCAGCTCGATCACCACCACGCCGGGCCGATAAGTCGCCAGCAGCGCCGGCAGGCGGTTGCGCCCGGACAGCGAGGTCTCGCCGCTGATGCTGGCATTGACCACGGCCCATGGCGGCACCATCTTGCCAAGACGGACTTCCAGCAGATGCACCCAGCCCTGCTCCGTCGCAATGTTGTGCGCGGCGGACAGCGAGTCGCCCAGCACCAGCACGGTACGCGCAGGCGCGGCCTGCACCGCGACGACGGCGCCGGCCAGCCACAACAGCAAGCACAGGAAACGACGCATGAGCGACACGCCCCACCTTGTCCTGGAAGCGCACGATGTTAGCAAGTCGGTGGACGGCCCCGAGGGGCGGCTGCAGATCCTCGACCGCGTGAGCCTGCGCGTCGCCGCTGGCGAGAGCTTCGCCATCGTCGGCGCCTCCGGTTCGGGCAAGACCACCCTGCTCGGCCTGCTCGCCGGGCTGGACACGCCGAGTTCCGGCAGCATCCGCCTCGACGGCCACGCGCTGGAGACGCTGGACGAGGAGGCACGCGCCGACCTGCGCCGACGCCTGGTGGGCTTCGTGTTCCAGTCCTTCCACCTGCTGCCCGCGCTCAGCGCCGAGGAGAATGTGATGCTGCCGCTGGAACTGGAAGGCGACGCGCAAGCGCGCACGAAAGCACGCGCGGCGCTGGAAGCGGTAGGCCTCGCCGCGCGACGACGCCACTACCCCGCCCAGCTCTCCGGCGGCGAGCAGCAACGCGTGGCGATCGCCCGCGCCTTCGTGCATGGCCCGCGCTTGCTGTTCGCCGACGAACCCACCGGCAACCTCGACCAGCGCACCGGCCACCACATCGCCGACCTGCTGTTCGCGCTGAACCGCGACCACCGCACCACGCTCGTGCTGGTGACCCACGACGCACAACTCGCGGCGCGCTGCCAGCGGCGCATCGAGTTGCACGAGGGGCGCGTGCTGGCGCACGCGGCGGCGGCGGTGGGCGCATGAGCGCGTGCATTGCTCCCCGCTCCCGCACACGGGAAGACGCAAACATCCCTTCCCTCTCCCGCTTGCGGGTACGCGGGGGGGCGCCATGGATGGCGCCGGCTTTGAGGAGCGAGGAGAGGGGTCGGGGGAGAGGGTCTTTTGCTTCTCTCGCTGGATACGACACCAAAGCGGTTTCGTGCGCCCTTTGGGCGCGCGAGCTACTTTTCTCTGCGTGGCCAGAGAAAAGTAGCCAAAAGAGAGGCCACCCCGATGGCGCGCCCTCCGCCCATCCATGGGCTCCGGGTACGCGGGCGGGTTACGGGGTTTTTCGACGGGACTCCTGTCCCGGCGAAAAACTGGCCCGCATCCCTGCGGGCCATCCTGCGGACTTTCCTCCACCCGCCCGCCGCGCCATAGGGGCCCCGGGTAGAGCAGCGCGCTCCTGCGCGCAGAAACAACGGCACCCCACCCCAACCCTCCCCTGCATGCAGGGGAGGGTGACTACGGGCTCGCGGCGCCTGGTTTTTGCTCCGGCTTCTGGCGCGCACGATGAGCGCCCGCTCTTGCGGGCCCCCTCGGCGGCGGTGAGCCGTGGACGAGAAGGCCGCGCAGCGGGCGAGGTCATGGATGACCTCGCCTTTTCGCGCGGGCAGGAGCCCGCTCGAAAAGCCCGGCCACGGCTCACGGACTTTCCGCC
>Ga0209455_1000189_pt1 | contig 92877 bp, 67 predicted proteins | sample AraplaCol_mCL_r2_FD_184275 | JGI IMG/M metagenome (GOLD analysis project Ga0209455, IMG submission 184275) | Arabidopsis root microbial communities from North Carolina, USA - plate scrape CL_Col_mCL_r2 (SPAdes) (version 2) | ecosystem: Host-associated > Plants > Roots > Endosphere | place: USA...
TGCATTGCTTGGACAGGTCATCGACCCGCCAGCGCAAGACGTCCACACAATTCACCTGTGCACACTGTCAAAGATCCTGCCACCGCGGAGCTTTCCGCCAGGGGACATTTCGTCCCGGTGAGCCGCCTACTATACATCGTCTTTCCGGTCCGTCAACACCTTCGAAGAAGGATCTTCAGCGAGCTGGTGGGACGCCGTGCCGATGCAGCAGCGGGGCGGCGAATACTAGGGAGGCATCCGAATCTTGGCAAGCGATTTCTCAGAAGAAATCTCGCCCCTTCGCGCAAGTCTATGATCTTGCGCGAAACATTCTCACGAAGCCTCGCATGACGCTCAACCGCCGGTCAGTCGCACCCGGGCGAAGTTGCGTTTGCCCACCTGCAGCACGCCTTCGAAGCCGGCAGCGAACACGCGCTGCGCGTCCTCCACCACTTCCGCATCGATGCGCACCGCGCGCTCCTTGAGCTTGCGGTTCGCCTCGGAATTGCTGGCGGTGAGTCCTGCCGCGGTGAGCAACGCGGGCAGGCGCAGGCCCTCGGCGGGCGCCGCGATCTCGCTGAGCGGCAGCAGCGAGGTGTCACCTTCGCCGCGCACCACCGCATGCCAGCCGGCGATGGCCTGCTCGGCCGCGGCCGCATCGTGGAAGCGCGTGGCCAGCTCGCGCGCCAGGCGCAGCTTGGCGTCGCGCGGGTTCAACCCGCCGCTTTCCACCTCGCGCCTCATCCGCGCCAGTTCGTCCAACGAGACGTCGAAGCTGAGCAGCTCGAACCAGCGCCACATCAGCGCGTCGTCGATCTTCAGGGTCTTGGTGACGATGTCGATCGCCGGCTCGTCGATGCCAATGTAGTTGCCCAGCGACTTGGACATCTTGTTGACGCCGTCCAGGCCTTCGAGCAGCGGCATGGTGAGCACGATCTGCGGCTTCTGGCCGAAGTGCTCCTGCAAGCCACGCCCCATCAGCAGGTTGAACTTCTGGTCGGTGCCACCGAGCTCGACGTCGCACTTCAGCGCCACCGAGTCGTAGCCCTGCACCAGCGGATAGAGGAATTCGTGGATCGCGATCGGCTGCTGCGCGGCGTAGCGCTTGGCGAAGTCGTCGCGTTCCAGCATGCGTGCCACGGTGTGCTGCGCGGCGAGCTTGATCATGTCGGCCGCGCCCATCTGGCCGAACCACTCGGAGTTGAAGCGCAGTTCGGTCTTCTCGCGGTCGAGCACCTTGTAGACCTGCGCGGCATAGGTCTCGGCGTTCTTCAGCACATCCTCGCGGGTAAGCGGCTTGCGCGTGACGTTCTTGCCGGTGGGATCACCGATCATGCCGGTGAAGTCGCCGATCAGGAAGATCACCTGGTGCCCCAGGTCCTGGAACTGACGCATCTTGTTGAGCAACACGGTGTGGCCAAGATGCAGATCCGGCGCGGTGGGGTCGAAGCCGGCCTTGATGCGCAGCGGACGACCGCTCTTCAGCCGTTCCAGCAGATCCTCGCGCTTGATGATTTCGTCGGCGCCGCGCGCGATCGCGGCCAGCGCCTGCTCGGGTTCGTTCATGCGTTCCTCGGGGTTTGTGGTTGCCATGACAGCCATTTGGGCGATGGCAATCACGTTTCGACGTTAATTGTGCGTTAACCGAAAACGCAGCGCAAACCCTTGATGGGAAAGGCATTGACGCACTTGTCACGCGGCGACTATGGTACGCGGGTTTGTTACTGTACGACGAGGCTCGCGCAGCATGGGTGAGGAAATTCGGGGGGCGCGCCAAGCACGCAAGCAGGCCATCTGCCGCAAGGCGCAACGTCGGCATGTCAGCTTCTACGAGCGTTGCGCGCACTGGTCGTTCGATCGTTCGGCATCCACCACGCCGATCCACTGGCACCGCGAACGCTGGGTGCTGGCTGGCACTGCGCTGATGGCGACCCTGCTTTCCGGCTTCATCATGCCGGCCTGGGCCACCGCGATGAAACCCGCGTCCACGGTCGAGGCGCACACCCTGCTGCCGCTGGCCCTGCCGAAACTGCCCACGGTCGATCCGGCGGTTTCCACCGTGGACGACTGGCAGGTGGTGCGGGTGCAACCCGGCCAGACCCTATCCGACATCTTCGGCGGCCGCGGGCTCAGCCTGACCGATCTGCAGAAGGTGATGGATGCCGCCGGCGACGCGAAATCCGCCTTGCACAACATCCATCCCGGCGAGGAATTCGACTTCCTGCTCGGCCCCGGCGGCAGCCTGCGCGGCATCCGCTTCGACAAGGATCAGGCCAACCGCGCGATCGTGCGCCTAGACGGCCCGCAGCCCACGCTGACCCTGCAGGCGCGCGACATGGACGTGCGCGAGGAAGTGGCGCACGGCGTGATCCGCAGCAGCCTCTACGCCGCCGGCGACCAGGCCGGGCTCAGCGCGGCGATGGTGGGCAAGCTCGCCGACCTGTTCAAGTACGACATCGACTTCGTGCAGGACCTGCGCGAAGGCGACAGCTTCACCGTGATCTACGACGACATCTACCGCGACGGCGCGCGCTACGGCGAAGGCGACATCGTGGCCGCCGAGTTCGTCAACCAGGGCAAGCGCTACACCGCCTACCGCTTCAGGAAGGCCGACGGCAACTACGGCTGGTTCAGCGAGGACGGCCGGCCGCTGCAGAAGTCCTTCCTGCGCATCCCGGTGGACTTCACCCGCATCTCCTCCACCTTCAGCGCGGCGCGCATGCACCCGATCCTGGGCCGCATGCGGGCGCACAAGGGCGTGGACTACGCCGCGCCGACGGGTACGCCGATCCATGCCGCCGGCGACGGCGTGATCAAGTACCACGGCTGGGAGAACGGCTATGGCAACTTCGTGCTGATCCAGCACAACAAGGACATCAGCACCGCGTACGGCCACATGTCGCGCTTCGCGCCGGGCCTGCGCGTGGGTTCCCGCGTGAAGCAGGGCCAGGTGATCGGCTACGTCGGCATGACCGGGCTCGCCACCGGCCCGCACCTGCATTACGAATTCCGCGTGGACGGCGTGCAGCGCAACCCGCAGACGGTGACCCTGCCCAAGCCCGAGCCGCTGCCCGCGGCCCAGATGGCGAAGTTCAAGGCCACCGTGGTGAAGCCCGAACTGGCGCGGCTGGAGCAGATCGACCAGCGCATCAAGCTGGCCCGCGCCAACACGCCGAACAGCGACCACTGAGCGTCGCGCCCGCGTGAGTGAGGCCCCGTCGCTCTACCTCGGCCTGATCTCCGGCACCAGCGCCGACGGCATCGATGCCGCGCTGGTGTCGTTCGAGCAGGAGCGCCCGCGCCTGCTGGCCGCCCGCACGCATCCCTGGCCAACCGCGCTGCGCGCCGAGATTCTCGCGGTGGCGCAGGGCGAAACCGTGCTGGATCTCGATGCATTCGGACGGCTGGACGTGGCGCTGGGCCAGAGTTTCGCCGACGCCGCGCTGGCACTGCTGCACGACAGCGGCACGCCCGCCGCGGCGGTACACGCCATCGGCTCGCACGGCCAGACCGTGCGCCATCGCCCCGCGGGCGCGCATCCCTTCACCCTGCAGCTGGGCGATCCGGCCACGATCGCCGAACGCTGCGGCATCACCGTGGTGGCGGACTTCCGCCGCGCCGACGTGGCTGCCGGCGGCCAGGGTGCGCCGCTGCTGCCGGCCGTGCACGCGATGCTGCTGGCCGCGCCGGGTCGCACGCGCGTGGTGCTCAACCTCGGCGGCATCGCGAACATCACCGTGCTCGGCGCCGACGGCAGCGTGACCGGCTTCGACACCGGCCCCGCGAACGGCTTGCTGGATGCGTGGTGCCTGCGCCATCGCGGCGAAGCGTTCGACCGCGACGGCGCATTCGCCGCCAGCGGCCGGACCGACGACACCCTGCTCGATGCGCTGCTGGCCGATCCCTATTTCGCGCTGGCACCGCCGAAGAGCACCGGCCGCGAGCACTTCCATCTCGACTGGCTGGCCGGACAGTCGCGCGTAGCCGCGCTGGCGCCGGCCGACGTGCAGGCCACGCTGCTGGAACTCAGCGCGCGCAGCGTGGCCGCGGCGATCGCACGCCACGCGCCGGATGCGATCGACGTGCTGGCCTGCGGCGGCGGCGTGCACAACGGCGCGCTGATGCGTCGACTCGCCGAACTGCTCACGCCGCACCCGCTGTCGAGCACGGCAGCGCTCGGTGTCGACCCGGATTTCCTCGAAGCCACCGCGTTCGCGTGGCTGGCCCGGCAGCGCCTGCTCGGCCGGCCCGGCAACCTGCCCGCGGTCACCGGCGCGCACGGGCCACGCCAGCTCGGCGCGATCCATCCCGCACCACGCTGAGCCGGCGCGCTCGGAGCCGGCTCACTCGAACAGCCGGGCCTCGCGCGAGGCCGGCATCAGCGAATCGCCGCGCGTCGTCGACAGCGCCTGCACCGTTTCGCGGAACACCGCCTGTTCGGCCGGGTTCCACGCGCCGGCCAGCCCAACGAGTTCGTCGGCCTCGATCAGGGTTTCGGCCTGCTGGCCGTTTTCGGCGACACCGAGGCCGCGCCGCAGCGCGTGCAGCAGCACCTCGTTGAGGCTCCACTGGTGCGTCTTGGCGAACGCCTGGATGCGTTCGGCCAGCAAATGGTCGACATGGCGTATCACGAGATCGGGCATTCGTCGGCTCCTTGCGCGGCGCACCCCTGCATGGCCGATGATGCCAGCATGGCGACACCCGGCAAGCGGTACGCTGCCGATCCGTGGCCTGCACCTCACCCGCAGCGTGAACCCGTGCTCAGTGCGGGTGGGCCAGCTCGACGCGATGGATCGCCCGGCGCAGCCCGATCACCAGCAGCAGGCCGGGAATCGCCGACAGCGCGGTGATCGCGAAGAAGTTCGACCAGCCCACCTGCGGCACCAGCCACGCCGCCAGCGGCCCCAGGAACACCCGTCCCACCGCCGACAGCGAGGACAGCAGCGCGTATTGGGTGGCCGAGTAGCGCACGTTGCACAGCGCCGTCACCAGCACCACGAAGGCGGTGCTGCCGAGGCCGCTGAAGAAGTTCTCCGCGCCCACCACGATGGCCAGCGCCAGCAGATTCGGACCGCTGTGCACCAGCCAGATGTAGCCCAGGTTCACCAGCGCCTGCAGCACGCCCAGCACCAGCAAGGCCGGGAACAGCCGCATCCGCGTCACCACCCAGCCGCCAGCCAGTGCGCCGAGCAGGCCGGCGGCGAGGCCGAAGGTCTTGTTGATCGCGCCCAGCTGGGTCAGCGAGAACTGCGGCACGCGCAGCAGGAAGGTGGTGGACAGCGACAGCGCGAACGCATCGCACAGCTTGTACAGCACCATCAGCGCCAGCCACGCCAGCGCCAGCACGCCATAGCGCCCGAAGAAGTCCATGAACGGCTGCACCACCGCCTCCGCGAAGCTGCGCGTGGGCTGTTCGTCCGGTGCTTCTGGTGAAGTGACGGTGACCAGGATCGCCGCCAGCATCAGCGCACCCATCAGCCGGTACACCCAGGCCCAGCCCAGGTGATCGGCGAGGATCAGCGACAGCGCGCCGGACACCAGCATCGCCGCGCGATAGCCGCCCTGCGCGGCCGCGGTGCCCCAGCCACGTTCGGCCGGCGGCAACAGGTCGGTGCGGTGCGCGTCGTAGGCGATGTCCTGGGTGGCGGAGGCAAACGCCAGCAGCACGCCGAGGAAGGCCAGCGTGGCCGCTGCGCCCTGCGGCGTGTAGAAGCTCATGCTGATCAAGGCGACGCCGCACAGCAGCTGCATCAGCAGGATCCAGCCGCGACGGCGCCCCAGGAACGGCAGCGGCAGACGATCCAGCAGCGGCGCCCACAGGAACTTGAACACGTAAGCCTGGCCGATCAGGGTGATCCAGCCGATGTCGCGCAGGCTCATGCCCGCGGTGGTGAACCAGGCCTGCAGCGCGGGGCCGGACAGCGCCAGCGGCAGACCGGAGGCGAAGCCCAGCAGGCCAACGCTGAGAATGCGCCAACGCTGTCCCGGCGCGGCGGCCGCGCCCTCAGTCGGCATAGTCGACGGTGTACGGCGCGTGGTCGGAGAAACGCTCGTCGCGGTAGATCGCGCAACGCTTCAGGCGCTGGCCCAGCGCGGGCGTGACGAACTGGTAGTCGATGCGCCAGCCCACGTCGTTCGCGCGGGCGTTGCCGCGGTTCGACCACCACGTGTAGTCCTCGCCCTCGGGGTGCAATGTGCGGTAACTGTCCACCCAGCCGCGCTCGACCAGGCCGTTGAGCCAGCTGCGTTCCTCCGGCAGGCAACCGGAATTCTTCTGGTTGGACTTCCAGTTCCTGATGTCCTTCTCGCTGCGCACGATGTTCCAGTCGCCGCACAGCACGTAGTCGCGGCCGCTGTGCAGCCACTCGTCGAGGGTAGGCGCCAGCCAGTCCATCGCCTTGAACTTGAACTGCTGGCGTTCGTCGCCGGAAGTGCCCGACGGCACGTACAACGACACCACGCTGAGCTTGCCGAAGCGCGCCTCGACGTAGCGGCCTTCGTTGTCGAATGCGTCCCAGCCCAGCGCGGTGCGCACCGCGTCGGGCTCGCGCTTCGCGTAGATCGCCACACCGGAATAACCCTTCTTGCTGCTGGCGTCGCGGTAGAAACAGTGGTGGCCGTCGGGACGGAACATCGGGTCGCCGAGCTGGTCCTCCTGCGCCTTGGTTTCCTGCAGGCAGACCACGTCGGCCTTCTGCTGGCGCAGCCACTCGAACACGCCCTTGGTCGCGGCCGAGCGGATGCCGTTGGCGTTCAGGCTGATGATGCGCATGCGCGACTCCCGGTGCGGAGCGGGCATCATAGCAACCATGGCCGCGTCGCCCGACCTCCACGTCTGCCCTGTCACGCCCGCCTTGCGCGAAGCCGTGCTGCGGCTGCACGCCCGACCGGGGCAGGACGGCTTCGTCAGTCCGCCCGCGCGCACCTTGGCCGACGCCGAGCAATGCGCCGGCAGCGAGCCGATGACGATCCTGCTCGGTGTCACGCCGATCGGCTACTACCGCATCGAGCACAGCGCACGCAGCCTCACCGGCCTCGTTGATGATGCCGACGCGCTGGGCCTGCGCTCGTTCCAGCTCGATGCGTCCTGGCAGGGACGCGGCCTCGCCATGCGCGCGATGGAGGCGTTGCTGTCCGACCTCGCGCAACGCCATCCGCAGGCGCGCCGGCTCCTGCTCACGGTGAATTGCGACAACGCCGCCGCGCTGGCGCTGTACCGACGCGCGGGCTTTGCGGACAGCGGCACGCTGTACCATGGCGGCCGCTCCGGGCCGCAACATCTGTTGTGGCGCGCGCTTCCGTGAACCCCGAGTCGGGAAAGCGCTCCATGCGCTTTCCCGACTCGGCCAGTCCGGCGCACGCCCGGACCGGCCTCCCGCGGAGCAACGACCTGCGTCGTTGCTCCGCGGGCGATCCATCCACGGATCGCGCCACCGCAGCCCCGACACTAACCGGCGAGAACAACCATGCACGACTACCAGCGCGACTTCATCGAGCTCACCTTGCAGCGCGAAGTGCTGCGCTTCGGCGAATTCACGCTGAAGTCCGGGCGGCAGAGCCCGTACTTCTTCAACATGGGGCGGATCGATTCCGGCGCCGCACTGGGCCGGCTGGGCCGCGCCTACGCCGCCGCGGTGACGAACGCGGGAGTCGCGGTCGACATGCTGTTCGGTCCCGCCTACAAGGGCATCGCGCTGGCCGCCGCCACCGCAATCGCGCTGGCCGAGCAGCACGGCCGCGACCTGCCCTGGGCCTACAACCGCAAGGAGGCCAAGGACCATGGCGAAGGCGGCGTGCTGGTGGGCGCGCCGCTCAAGGGCCGGGTGCTGATCGTGGACGACGTGATGACCGCCGGCACCGCGGTGCGCGAGTCGCTGGCGCTGATCCGCGCCCACGGCGCGGAACCGGCCGGCGTGCTGATCGCGCTGGACCGGCAGGAACGCGGCCAGGGCGAACTCTCCGCCGCGCAGGAAGTCGCGCGCGACTACGGCATCCCGGTGATCGCGATCACCAGCCTCGCCGACGTGCTGGCGTACGCGGGCGAACGCCCTGAGCTGGCCGCCGAGCACGCGCGACTCGTCGCCTATCGCGGGCGCTACGGGGTCGCTGGCTGAACCGCCGGGCGAACGCGATCACGGACCGGCGCCCGGACCGGCGGTCCCGGCGTCGCGTTGCTGCGATGATGTCTATACTTCCGACCAGGGGGTATTCATGCACAAGCCGCTACACGTCCTGACCATCATCGCGCTGCTCGCCAGCACCACCGTCTGCGCCCAGCAGGCCGACCACAACGGCATGCGCTACAAGTGGGTGGACGGCAAGGGCCTGCCGCATTTCAGCGACAGCCTCAGCCAGGACGCGATCAAGTACGGCTACGACGTGGTCAACGACCAGGGCATGGTGGTGCAGCGCGTGCAGCGCCAGCTCAGCCCCGAGGAACGCGCCGCCGCACAGAAGCAGGCCGCGCAGCAGGCCGCCGCCCAGCGCGCCGCCCAGGACCGTGCCCGCGCCGACGAGCAGATGCTGTCCGCCTACCCCGACGAGGCCGCGTACAAGGCTGCGTTGCAGCAGGCGCTGGCGAACATGGATCAGCAGATCCACACCAGCCGGCTCAACCTGCGCAGCCAGGAACAGGCGCTGACCGAACTGCTCGGTCGCGGCGCCGAGTTCGAGCACAACAAGCAGTCGCTGCCGAAGTCCCTGCAGGACGGCATCGCCAAGCAGCGCGGCGTGGTGAGCGACCTGCAGGCACTGCTGCAGCGCCAGCAGGCGCTGCGCGAGCAGGCCGCGCAGGCGCAGACGCAGCAGCTGGCGCACTACCGCGCCCTGCAGGCCGAGCAGGACGAGCAGCCCTGAGCCGCTGCACGGCACGAAGCCCGTGACGCGAAGGCCCGGCCATGCCGGGCCTTCGACGTTTGATCAGAACGGGAGCTTCAGCGCGGGATCGACGGCGAGCAGTTGTTCGCGGAACACCTGCTGGATGCGTGCGAGCGCAGTCGGGTTGTCCGCATCGAAGCGCAGCACCAGCACCGGTGTGGTGTTCGACGCACGCACCAGGCCCCAGCCGTCCGGCCAGTCGGCGCGCACGCCGTCGATGGTGATCAAGGTGGCATCGCCGAAATTCGCCCGGGCGCGGAACATCTCCATGAAGCGGTAGTGCTCGCCCTCGGCCAGTTCGATCTTCAGCTCCGGCGTGGAGACGCCTTTGGGCAGGGTGGCGAAGATCTCCTCCGGCGTGCGCTCCTCCAGGTCGCCGGCGAGGATCTCCAGCAGCCGCGCGCCTGCATAGATGCCGTCGTCGAAGCCGTACCAGCGCTCCTTGAAGAAGAAGTGGCCGCTCATCTCGCCGGCCAGCTCCGCGCCGGTCTCGCGCATCTTGCCCTTGATCAGCGAGTGGCCGGTGCGCCACATCATCGGGCTGCCGCCGGCCTCGAGGATCTGGCCCTTGAGGTGCCCGGTGCACTTCACGTCGTAGATGATGGTGGCGCCCGGCTGGCGCGCCAGCACGTCGCGCGCGAACAGCATCAGCAGGCGGTCCGGGAAGATGATCTCGCCAGCCTTCGTCACCACGCCCAAGCGATCGCCGTCGCCGTCGAAGGCCACGCCGAGGTCGGCGCCGGTCTGCTTCACCGCGAGGATCAGGTCTTCCAGGTTGTGCGGATCGGAGGGATCGGGATGGTGGTTCGGGAACGTGCCGTCCACCTCGCAGTACAGCGGCACCACGTCGCAGCCGATGCCGCTGAGCACCTGCGGCGCCACCGCGCCGGGAATGCCGTTGCCGCAATCCACCACCACCTTGAGCCGGTGCTCGGCCTGCACGTCGGAGACGATGCGCTCCAGATAGTCCGGCAGCACGTCGACCTGGCGCAGGCTGCCTTCGCCGCCCTGCTCCAGCGCGTTCTCGGCGATGCGCCGGTACAGGTCCTGGATCGCGCCCTCGGACAGGGTCTGGCCGCCGATCACGATCTTGAAGCCGTTGTAGTCGGGCGGGTTGTGGCTGCCGGTCACCGCCACGCCGCAGCCGGTGTTGTAGTGCCAGGTGGCGAAATACACCACCGGCGTGGGCACGGCGCCCAGATCGATCACGTCGACGCCGGCCGCGCGCAGGCCATCGGCCAGCGCACCAGCCAGTTCCGGGCCGGACAGGCGGCCGTCGCGGCCCACCACGATCTCGGTGAGCGCCTGTTCGCGCATCAGCGTGCCGATCGACTGGCCGAGCAGGCGCGCCACATCGGCGTTCAGTGTCTTGCCCACCACGCCGCGGATGTCGTAGGCGCGGAAGATCGTCGGGTCGACCACGACCTTCGTCGCGACCTTCGCTGCGGGCTTCGTCGCGGGGGCAGACGCCGGCGCGGACGCGAGCTTGGCGAGCACCGGCGCGGGCGGCGCGGACTGGCGGTCGGCTTGCCGGGACAACTTGAACTCCTCGATGTCGATGTCTTGCTCGGCGATCGGCAGCTCGCGCCGCCGCAACCGCCACCACAACAGGTACAGCCCCGCGGCGAGCCCGGCCAGCGCCAGCAGCGCGGTCAGCGGCCACGTGCGCGGCAGCACGATGAAGGCCATCGGCATGGCCGCGGCCACGCTGAACGCGCTGCCCGGCACCATCTTCGCGACCGGCTCCACTCCGGCACCGGCGCCGCCGTGCGAAAGGATGCGCATGTCGGCGCTGGCGTCGCCCTGGCGCAGGTCCAGCCGACCGCCCGCGGGCGACACCGCCTCGAAAGCCTGCTGCACCGGCGCAAACGGCAGCTCCACCCACAGCCAGGCCTGTGCCTGTTGCGGCGAGCCCAGCGGCAGCACCAGGCTCAACCGGCGGTCGCCCACGCCGTGCGACACGCTCTGCGCCGGCGGCAGGCCGTCGTCGGTCTGCGCGGCCATCAGCTGCGCGGCCTTGGCGTAGCCGAACTCGCGGAAATTCGCGTGCAACACCTCGCCGAGACTGCCGCTGTAGACGTCCAGCTTCAGCGCCTGCGGCAACTTCGAATGCAGCGCCGCCACCAGCGCGGCGCGATCGCCCTGCAGCGTGGCCGGATCCAGCGCGGTCACCGCCTGCTCCACTTGGGCGCGTTGCGCGGCGACCACCTGCGCCAGCTTCTGCACCGCCTCGTCGCGCGCCTGCTGCACGCGCGTGGCCGCGCTGCCCTCGTCCGCAATCAGCCAGGTCTGCCAGGCGCAGAACGCGCCGAGCAGCAGCAGCAGCGTGCCCAGCGCCAGCGGCCACAACCGTTGCCAGTCCGGCTGCACGCGCCGGCGTGCTCCATTTGCTTCACTCATCGCCATGCCCTGTCCCCACAGGTATTCGCCATGGCCGGTTCGACCCCGCGCCGAACCGGAATCACTTGATGCCCGTCGAACCGAAACCGCCGGTGCCACGCACGCTGGGCGCGAACTCGTCCACGATGTGCAGCCGCGCCTGCGCCACCGGCACCAGCAGCAGCTGGGCGATGCGGTCGCCCACGCCGATGGTGACCGGCTCGCGGCCGCGGTTCCAGCAGGAAATCATCAACGGCCCCTGGTAGTCCGCATCGATCACGCCAACCAGGTTGCCCATCACCAGGCCCTGTTTGTGACCCAGCCCGGAGCGCGGCACGATCAGCGCGCACCAGCCCGGATCGCCGATATGGATGGCGATGCCGCTGGGCACCAGCGCGCTGTCGCCCGGCGCCAGCGTCAGCGGCGCGTCCAGCGCGGCGCGCAAATCCATGCCTGCGCTGCCAGCAGTAGCCGCCTCCGGCAACGGAATGCTGTCACCCAGGCGCGGATCGAGGATCTTCAGTTCGACATCCAGCATCGCCGCGCTCACCCGCGCACCGCGCGGTAGCGTTCGGCCACGCAGGCAACCAGCTGCCGCGCCAGCTCGGCCTTGCCGGCGCGCGCCAACGCCAGCATGCCGTCGGCCCAGTACACGTCCAGCGCGTTGTCGGCGGTCTCGAAGCCCAGCCCGTCGCCGACCCGGTTCGCGGCGATCATGTCCAGGCCCTTGCGCTGCAACTTGTCCTGCGCGTAGCGCGCCACGTCGTGCGTCTCGGCGGCGAAGCCCACCAGGAAGGGATGCGCGGCCTGCGCGGACAGGCTGCCGAGGATGTCGGGGTTCTCGGCCAGCTTGAGCATCAGGTCGGCGCCGGCCTGCTTCTTCAGCTTGCGCTCGGCCACCTCGGCCGGGCGGTAGTCGCCCACCGCGGCCGCGCCGATGTAGATCTGCGCCTGCGTGGAGGCATCGAGCACCGCGGCCTGCATCTGCGCCGCGCTGCGCACATCGACGCGGCGCGCCACGCCGGGCGGCGTGGCCAGGCTCACCGGGCCGGCCACCAGGGTGACGTTCGCACCGGCTTCCGCCGCCGCCTGCGCCACCGCGAAACCCATCTTGCCGGAGCTGCGGTTGCCGATGAAACGCACCGGGTCGATGTCCTCGAACGTCGGGCCGGCGCTGACCACCACCTGCAGCCCGGCCAGCGCGCCGCCGCCGAACGAGGCCGCCAGCGCGTCGCGCAATTCATGCGGCTCCAGCATGCGGCCCGAGCCCACGTCGCCGCAGGCCTGCTCGCCCGCCCCCGGACCGAGCACCTGCACGCCGCGCTGGCGCAGCTGGGCCAAGTTCGCCTGCACCGCCGGGTGCGCCCACATCTGCTGGTTCATCGCCGGCGCCAGATAGAGCGGCGCGGCGCTGGCGAGGCACAGCGTGGTGAGCAGGTCGTCGGCGTGGCCGTGCGCCAGCTTCGCGAGCACGTCCGCGCTGGCCGGCGCGATCAGGATGCGTTCGGCCCAGCGCGCCAGCTCGATGTGGCCCATCGCCGCCTCGGCGCTCGCGTCCCACAGCGAGGTGCGTACCGGCTGGCCGGACAGCGCCTGGAAGGTGGCCGCGCCCACGAAGTGCTCGGCGCCCGCCGTCATCACCACGCGCACCTCGGCGCCCTGCTCGCGCAGGCGGCGAACCAGTTCGCAGGACTTGTAGGCGGCGATGCCGCCGGACACTCCCAGCAGGATGCGGCGTTGGGCAAGACTCATGTAGGCAGGGCCTGACGTGCGGGCAGACGGTTAGCTTACCGGAATCGTGCCGCGCGACTGCTGCCCGCATCGCATCTGCGCCGGCACGCTGAAGGGCATGAGCATCCGCGACTGGCCCGAAGGCGAACGCCCCCGCGAAAAGCTGCTGGCGCGCGGCAGCAGCGCGCTGTCCGACGCGGAGCTGCTGGCCGTGCTGCTGGGCAGCGGCGTGCACGGCAAGGACGCGATCGCGCTGGGCCGCGAACTGCTGGTGAACGCGGGCAGTCTCGGCGCCCTGCTCGGCCGGCCCGACTCGTCCGTACGCGCCGCTGGCCTCGGCCCGGCCAAGCGCGCCCGCATCGCTGCCGCGCTGGAACTGGCCCGGCGCAGCCTCGCCGAACAACTGCGCGAAGCGCCTGCGCTGGGCAATCCGCGCGACAGCGGCGACTACCTCAGCGCCCGGTTGCGCCACCTGCCCTACGAGGTGTTCGGCTGCCTGTACCTCGACAACCGCCACCGCGTGCTGGCGTTCGAGGAGCTGTTCCGCGGCACCGTGGACGGCGCCAGCGTGCACCCGCGCGAGGTGGTGCGCGCCTGCCTGCAGCACAACGCCTGCGCGGTGATCTTCGCCCACAACCACCCCTCGGGCGTGGCCGAGCCCAGCGCGGCCGACCGCGCGATCACCCGCGAACTGCGCGAGGCCCTGCAACTGGTGGGGGTGCGTGTGCTCGACCACCTGGTGATCGGCCACGGCGAACCGGTGTCGATGGCCGCACGCGGCCTGATCTGAGCCCGCAAGACAAGAGCAGGCCTTCGTGAAGAGTGCGGCCATGGATGGCCGCCCGTTTGATCCTCGCGTTCACGGACGAACGCACGAATACACCCCAAAAAAACGGCGCGGGATGAGCCGCGCCGTGGTTGCCGATTCGGGGAGGGGAGAGAGCGGCGTCTCCGTGTGCCATGGGGAGGGGAGTCGCCACCGGCACGCAGCCAGTGTGGCGGCGCCGCATGACGGGGCGATGACGATCCCGCGCCATAGCGATGACCGCCAAGCGGCCGTTACTTATGCACAAAAGCTCGCGACCGGCATTTGCGCCCCTCAGTGCAACCATGACTTCAAGCATGGTCTTTATATATTTGATTCATAATTATTTTTCTCGAACAACATGGCTTGGCCGCGCATGCAACGATGCGCCCACCACGGCAGGCGCCGCTTTCCCCACAGACTTATCCACAGGAAGCACGCCGCGCCGCAGCATGTCGGCCTCGATCGCGGCTCGGCGGCCGTCCCACGCAAGCGGTCTGCTAGGATTACCGGTTCCATCCCGGAATTGCCGCGCCCGTGAAAGCCCAGCTGCACGAACTCGTCCTCGAAGCCATCCACGCCCTGCAAACCCAGGGCAGTTTGCCCGCCGACCTGGTGATGCCAAGCTTCGTGATCGAGCGCACGCGCAGCCGCGAGCACGGCGATTTCGCCTGCAACGCCGCGATGCTGCTGGCGAAACCGGCCCGCGCCAAACCGCGCGAGCTGGCCGAGAAGCTGGTGGCCGCGCTGCCGGCCAGCGAACTGCTGGTGAAGGTGGAGATCGCCGGCCCCGGCTTCATCAACCTCTTCCTTGCCGCCGACGCCAGCCAGGCGCAGGTGCACCGCATCCTCGAACAGGGCGCCAGCTACGGCCGCAACGCGCTGGGCGCGGGCCGCACGGTGGGCGTGGAATTCGTCTCGGCGAACCCCACCGGCCCCTTGCACGTGGGCCACGGCCGCGGTGCGGCGATCGGGGACTGCCTGAGCCGCCTGCTGGAAGCCAGCGGCTGGAACGTGAAGCGCGAGTTCTACTACAACGACGCCGGCGTGCAGATCGCCAACCTCGGCATTTCGGTGCAGGCGCGCGCGCGCGGCCTCGCCCCCGGCGACGCCGGCTGGCCGGAGGACGGCTACCGCGGCGACTACATCGCCGACGTGGCCAAGGCCTATCTCGCCGGCGACAGCGTCACCGTGGAAGGCCACACCGTCACCGGCGCAAAGGACGTGGAGGATCTCGACGCGATCCGCGCGTTCGCCGTGGCTTCCCTGCGTCGCGAGCAGGATCTCGACCTCAAGGCCTTCGGCGTGGCCTTCGACGTGTATTTCCTGGAGTCCTCGCTGTACGCCGACGGCAAGGTGGAGGAGACCGTGCGCGAACTGGTCGCCCACGGCCACACCTACGAGGAAGGCGGCGCGCTGTGGCTGAAGACCACCGACTTCGGCGACGACAAGGACCGCGTGATGCGCAAGTCCGACGGCACTTACACCTACTTCGTGCCGGACGTGGCCTATCACTTGTCGAAGTGGCAGCGCGGCTACGAGAAGGCGATCACCGAGCTGGGCTCCGACCACCACGGCTCGCTGGCCCGCGTGAAGGCCGGCCTGCAGGCGCTCGACTGCGGCATTCCCAAGGGCTATCCCGACTACGTGCTGCACCAGATGGTCACCGTGATGCGCGGCGGCGAGGAGGTGAAGATCTCCAAGCGCGCCGGCAGCTACGTCACCTTGCGCGACCTGATCGACGAGGTGGGTCGCGACGCCACGCGCTACTTCCTGATCTCGCGCAAGGGCGATTCGCAACTGGTGTTCGACATCGACCTGGCCCGCTCGCAGACCAACGACAACCCGGTCTACTACATCCAGTATGCCCACGCCCGCGTGTGCTCGGTGCTGCGCCAGGCCGGCGAGAAAGGGTTCACGTTCGATCAGGACAATGGGCTCAAGCAACTCGCGCGGCTGGACAACGAGCACGAGCAGGCCCTGCTCACCGAGCTGTCGCGCTACCCCGAAGTGGTGGAAGCCGCGGCGACGAACCTGGAGCCGCACCTGCTCGCCGTGTGGCTGCGCGAACTGGCGAACGCGTTCCACACCTACTACAACTCGCACCAGTTCCTGGTTGACGACAAGGACCTGCGCGACGCCCGCCTCGCCCTCGTGGTGGCGACCCGGCAGGTCCTGCGCAACGGTCTCGACTTGCTGGGCCTCGGCGCCCCGGAGAGCATGTGATGGCAGCACGCAAAGGCAAGGGTCGGCAGGCGGTACGCAACGGCGGCGGCGGCATTCCCGGCTGGGTCTGGGCGCTGGTCGGCGTGCTGATCGGCGCGGTGGCGGTGGTGGTGCTGATGCGCCACTCGCTGATGCCGATGACCGCGAAAACCGGCCCGCAGGCGAATCCGCAGGCCACCGCCGAGGCCCCCAGCGAGACCGGCGCGGTGGCGCCGGGCACCGCCGAGAGCGCGCCGAAGAAACCGCAGTTCGACTTCTACTCCGTGCTGTCGGAGAAGGAAGTCCGCATCCCGGATGCCGAAATCAGCGCGCAGGCCAAGGCCGAACAGCAGAAGCAGCAGGCCGCCGCGAACACGCCGGCGAACGCCGCGCCCGCGACCGCGCCAGTGGCGCCGTCGGCGCCCGGCAATCCGCCGGTGGCCACCCAGAACGTGGAGGCCGCGCCCGCCGCCGCCGTGCCGAAACCCGTGGCCGGCAGCGGCTACCTGTTGCAGGTCGGCGCCTTCCCCAATCCCGCCGACGCGGAGACCATGAAGGCGAAGCTCGCCATGCAGGGCTTCGTGGCCAACGTGCAGTCCGTCAGCGTCAACGGCCAGACCTTCCACCGCGTGCGGCTGGGGCCGTTCCCCACCGCCAGCGCGCTGGAGGCGACCAAGCAGCGCCTCGCCGGCGTCGGCATCAACTCCATCGCGCTGAAGGAAGGCCGCTAAGTTACCGCCACCCGGCAACCCGAGGCCGCGCCCGCAGCGCGGCCTTTTTTGTTGCCTTAAGCATGCGTGAAGTTCACTCGCGGCGACCTTCACGTCTCGCTTCGCCGGCACCGCGCACGATGCTTGGCCGCCGTCCGTCAGCGACGCGCAGGGGATGCCAGCGACACGCAGGGGATGTTCCATCCACGCAACGGGACCCGTGCCCGGGGAGGTTCGCATGAAAAGCAGCACAGTCTGGCTGGCGCTGGCGTTCGCGCTGGCCTGCAGCAGCGCGCAGGCGGCGGACAATGTCCGCGTGGCCCGCGATTTCACCGACATGGTCGCACCCACGGACCAGCAAGCGTACGAGGCCGGCACCAAGCACTTCAACCAGTGCCTGCACCAGCACGGCTTCAAGTACAACTGGACGGCCTGGACGCACGAAACTGGCGACACCTACAGCTACTCCTACGTCTCCGACCCGATGCCGTGGGCCACCTTCGACGCGATGGACACCGCGGTGAAAGCCTGCCTCGGCGTGATCCACTCCGACGTCAACCCGCACCTGAAGAGCGAGATCAGCGCGTTCATGCAGGCGATGCCCGAGCTGAGCCACCAGCCCAAGGACATGGGCCCGCCGCCGCCGCTGATCGAGGTCAGGTACTTCACGCTCAAGCCCGGCCACCAGGCCGTGGAAACCTTCATGGCCGCGGTGAAGAAGATCGCTGCCGCCGCCGCGAAGTCGAACTGGCCCCACTACTTCCAGTTCGCCCGGATGATCGACGCCGGCGACGGTGCCCCCGACTTCATCCTGGTGATCCCCGACAAGAACTGGGCGGACGTGGGCACGGAACCCGATCCCGACGTGTGGAAGATGGTCGAGAACGTGTATGGCAAGAGCGACGCGGCCGCGATCCGCCAGTCGATCAATGACGCGGTCGCCAAGCAGTCCTCCCACGTGGACAGCTACAACGCGGAGCTGAGCTACATCGCCTCCGGCAAGTGAGTGGTGCCATGCGGTCCTGGCGACCGGCTCGGTCGCCCGGACCCGCGCCGGCCATTACACTGGCGCGCATGACGACCAAGACTGCCTGGATCACCGGCGCCACCGCGGGCTTCGGCGCCGCCACCGTGGAGCACTTCGTGGCCGGTGGCTGGCGGGTGATCGCCAGCGGCCGCCGCGCTGAACGGCTGCAACAACTGGTGGATGCACATGGTGCCGACAAGGTGCATGTCGCCGCCTTCGACATCCGCGACGAGGCCGCGCTGCGCGCGGCCGTCGACGCGCTGCCGCCGGCGTTCGCCGGCATCGACCTGCTGGTCAACAACGCCGGCCTCGCGCTGGGCACCGCGCCGGCGCAGCAAGCCGATCTCGCGCAGTGGCGGCAGATGATCGATACCAACGTCACCGCGCTGGCGACGATGACCCACGCCCTGCTACCGCGCCTGATCGAACGCCGCGGCGCGATCGTGAACATCAGCTCGATCTCGGCCAGCTACCCGTACCGCGGCGGCAACGTGTACGGCGGCACCAAGGCCTTTGTCAGCCAGTTCTCGCAGAACCTGCGCGTGGACCTGCACGGCACCGGCGTGCGCGTGAGCTCGATCGAGCCCGGCATGGCCGAGACCGAGTTCACTCTGGTGCGCACCGGCGGCGACCAGGCCGCCTCCGACCAGCTTTACGCGGGCGCCCACCCGATCACCGCGGCCGACATCGCCGACACGATCTGGTGGATCGCCAACCTGCCGCCACACCTCGACGTCACGCGGCTGGAAATCATGCCGGTGAGCCAGTCGGCGGCCGGCCTGCAGGTGCATCGAGACTGAGTCGCCCGTTCGGGAAGAAGCCAGGGCGCGGGCGGAAAAACCGCGCGCCGGCCGAACCCGAACGCAATCGATCCCTCACTCCCGATGCACGTCGTGGGTCACGAACGACTGCTCCACCGGCGGCGCGGCCAGCCATTGCGGATGGGCCAGCGTGTGCTGCATGTCGGCGAGGCCGCTGCGCCAGTGGCCGTGCATGCTGGCGGCGCTGAACTCGTAGTCCTTGTAGTGGCCCTCGTAGGGCCGGTCGCGGTAGATCAGGTGGATCAGGTTAACCAGCGCGCCGTTCGCCTCGCATTCGGCCTGGCGATACGCCGGGTCGGTGCGACGTTCCGGCGGCACCAGCGCCAGCACTTCCTGCAGCAGGCGCTGGCGCCGGCGGCTCTCGTGCATGTACTCGGTCATCAGCCGGGTGCGGCTGGAATACTGGATCTCCTTGCTGCGCTCGGCCACGCCGGGCATGTCGTGCGGCAACTCGCCCCGCGCGCTCCACAGGTCGACCTGGAACACCAGCATGTCGCGCGGCGGCTGCTCGGTGAGCACGCGGTAGAGCGGCGTGTTGGAAACCACGCCGCCGTCCCAGTAGTACTCGCCGTCGATTTCCACCGCGGGGAAGCCTGGCGGCAGCGCGCCGGACGCCATGAAGTGCTCGGGCCCGAGGCGTTGCCGGGTGTTGTCGAAATAGACGAAATTGCCGCTCTTCACGTTCACCGCGCCCACCGACACGCGCATCGCGCGCGCGTCGTTGACGCGGTCGAAATCGACCAGGCGTTCCAGCGTGGCGCGCAGGGGCGTGGTGTCGTACCAGCTCGCGGTGGCGGGCGTGGCCTGCGCCTGCAGGAACGGCGGCGGCAGGCGCGGCCGGAAGAAGCCGGGCTGGCCCTCGACCAAGGCGCGCCACGCGGCGAGGCCGCTGAGCCCGTTCTGCATCGCCAGCGGCCAGTGGCGGGCATCGAGGCCCGCCGGCAATGCGGGCGACGGCCAGGGCGAGGCGCGGCAGATCGTGTCCCAGAACGCGCGCAGGCGCTCGACGCGGCGCTCCGGCGGATTGCCCGCGATGATCGCCGCGTTCAACGCGCCGATCGAGATGCCGGCGACCCAGCCGGGGCGCAGCTGCGCTTCCTCCAGCGCCTCGACCACGCCGGCCTGGTAGGCGCCCAGGGCGCCACCGCCCTGCAGCACCAGCACCACGCATGCGTAGTCGCGCGCCACCTGCGCGGCCAGCGATGCCGCGGCGGCATCCGCCATGCCGTTCACTGCATGTACCAGCCGTGGCTGACCACGATGCTCTGCCCGGTCAGCGCGGCGCTGGGGAAGGCGGCGAGGTACAGCGCGGTCTGCGCGATGTCCTCGACCGTGGTGAACACGCCGTCCACGGTGTCCTTCAGCATCACGTTCTTGATGACGTCGGCCTCGCTGATGCCGAGCTCCTTCGCCTGTTCGGGAATCTGCTTCTCCACCAGCGGCGTGCGCACGAAGCCGGGGCAGATCACGTGCGAGCGCACGTTGTGCGCGGCGCCTTCCTTGGCCAGTGTGCGCGCCAGGCCCAGCAGGCCGTGCTTGGCGGTGACGTAGGCGGACTTCAGCTTCGAGGCCTCGTGCGAATGCACCGAGCCCATGTAGATCACGATGCCGCCGCGATCGTTCTTGTACATGTGCTGCAACGCGGCCTTGGTGGTGAGGAAGCCGCCGTCGAGATGGATCGCCAACATCTTCTTCCAGTCGGCGAAGGCGAACTGGTCGATCGGATTGATGATCTGCACGCCGGCGTTGGAAATCAGGATGTCGAGCGTACCGAAGCTGGCGACCACCTTGTCGGTGCCGGCGTTCACCGCCGCTTCGTCGGTGACGTCCATCGCGATGCCGATCGCCTTGCCGCCGGCCGCGTTGATCGCCGCCGCGGTGGCGTCGGCCGCCTGCTGGTTGATGTCACAGATCGCCACCTTCGCGCCGTGCTTCGCGTAAAGCTCGGCGATCGCCTTGCCGAGGCCGCTGGCCGCGCCGGTGATCAAGGCCACCTTGCCGTCGAGACTGCCCATGGGGGAACTCCGTGAGGGGAAGACCCGCATTGTAGGCAGCGCGCGTGACGGAACCATCATGCCGTGGGTGCAAGACCGGCTTGCTTCCTCTCCCCTGCGGGGAGAGGAAGCAACAAAGCGTCAGCCTTCCTCGGCGAGGTAGGTGTAGGCGGTGAGGCCACCATCCAGCGTGCGATACAGCTGCTCCGCCGGCTCGCCCGCGATGCCGGCCGCGGCGATGCGCTCGCGGTAGCTGGCGCGCAGCGCGGCGAGGTCGTAGCCCACGTAGTCCAGCATCAGGTCGGTGGTGTCGCCGCGGCGCCTGTGCGCGAAAACATACGAATCACCGGCTACGCGCACGTTCACCGCGTCGGTGTCGCCGAACAGGTTGTGGATGTCGCCCAGCGTCTCCTGGTAGGCGCCCACCATGAAGATGCCGAGCCGGTAGCTCTCGCCGTCCTTCAGCGCGTGCAGCGGCAGCGAGACGTCCACGCCCTCGGCATCGACGTAGTGGTCGATGCGGCCGTCCGAGTCGCAGGTGAGGTCGACGATCACGCCGCGCCGGGTGGGCTCCTCATCCAACCGCGCGATCGGCGCGATCGGGAAGATCTGCTCGATCGCCCAGATGTCGGGCACCGATTCGAACACCGAGAAGTTGACGAAGTACTTGTCGACCAGCTTCTCGTCCAGCTCGTCCAGCGCGGCGCGGTGCGAGCGTTCGCCGGGCAGCAGGCGCGCGCGCACGGCGTTCGCGATGGCGTAGTACAGCTCGTCCAGCCACGCGCGGTCGGCCAGCGCGAGCTGGCCCAGCGCGTACAGTGCCTGGCCTTCGCTCAGGTGGTGCTGGGCCTCGTGGAACAGTTCCAGCGCGGGGCGCGCATCGAGCTCGGCGTGCACCTCGCGCAGGCGGCGCAGCACCGCGGGCTCGTCCTGCGCCACCGGCGGAATCGTGCCCACCGGCACTTCCTCCACCTCGCTCACGTTGACCACCAGCACGGCATGGTGCGCGGTCATCGCGCGGCCGGCCTCGGTGAGGATGTGCGGTGCCTCGAGGCCTTCCGCCTCCACCGCCTCGGCCAGCGACTGCACGATCGTGGCGGCGTACTGCTCGATCGAGTAGTTGATCGAGTTGTGGCTGCGCGAGCGCGAGCCTTCGTAGTCCACGCCGAGACCGCCGCCCACGTCGACGATCTCCAGCGGCACGCCCATGCGGGTGAGCTCGACGAAGTAGCGCGTGGCCTCGCGCATGCCGTTCGCGATGTCGCGCACGTTGGAGATCTGCGAGCCCATGTGGAAGTGCTGCAGCTTCAGCGTGTGCTTGAGGCCGGCCTGGTCCAGCCGCGCTATCAGGGTCAGCACCTGCTGCGGCGACAGCCCGAACTTGCCCTTGTCGCCGCCGGTGTTCTGCCACTTGCCGGCGCCGATCGAGGCGAGCCGCACGCGCACGCCGAGCAGCGGCTCCACGCCCAGCGCCTTCGCCTCGGCGAACACGTGGTCCAGTTCGGACAGCTTCTCGATCACGATATGCACGCGCAGGCCGAGCTTCAGGCCGATCAGCGCGAGGCGGATGTACTCGCGGTCCTTGTAGCCGTTGCAGATCACGATGGAACCGGGCTTGGCCATGGCCAGCACTGCCATCAATTCCGGTTTCGAGCCGGCTTCCAGGCCGAAACCCTCGGCGCCCGCGGCCACCAGCTCACCGGCCACGCCGCGTTGCTGGTTCACCTTGATCGGATAGATCGCGGTATAGCCGCCCGCGTAGTGCCATTCGCCGATCGCCTTGGCGAACGCGGCCTGCAGCCGTGTGAGGCGGTCGGCGAGGATGTCGGGAAAGCGCACCAGCAACGGCAGGCGCAGGCCTTCGGCGCGGGCACGCTCCACGATCGCCGGCAGCGACAGCGCGGGGCCGCGCGCACCGTGCGGGAGTATCGCGATCTCGCCGCGGGCATCGACATCGACGTAACCGTCGCCCCAATGGGCCACGGCATAGGTGTGGCGCGCATCGGCCACGGTCCAGGGCTTCGACATGAAGCGTCTCCTTGTGCAAACGGGATGCCTGTCGTCGCAGCGGCGAGCCTTGACGGATAGAAGCGCGATGGGCCGGAAGCCTCGCACGCCGCGGGGCCGATCGCACCAGCCGGCACGCCGAGGGCGGCCGAGGCGCCATTGTAACGGGCCCGGCGGCCGGCCCAAACCCCGCCCGCGGCGGCTCGGCTACAATGGGCGGCCAAATACCCCGCATTCACGCCCAGGTACACCCATGTCGCAGCAGCCCACACCGAATGAAGCCCGCTGGTTCACCGAGGCGCACCAGGCCTCCGGCTCCTCCATCGGCTTCCGCACCGAGCAACTGCTGCATGCGGAGAAGACCCCGTTCCAGACCATCGAGATCCACCAGACCACCGACTGGGGCAAGTTGATGGTGATCGATGGCTGCGTGATGCTCACCACGCGCGACAACTTCCTCTACCACGAGATGATGACCCACCCGGCGCTGTTCACCCATGCGCGCGCCAAGCGCGTCGTCATCATCGGCGGCGGCGACTGCGGCACGCTGCGCGAGGTGCTGAAGCACGAGGAAGTCGAGCACGCCGTGCAGGTGGAGATCGACGAGCGCGTGACGCGGCTCGCCGAGCAGTACTTCCCCGAGCTGTGCGAGTCGAACCACGACCCGCGCGCCGAACTGCTGTTCATCGACGGCATCAAGTACATGGCCGAGGCCGAGCCCGAGTCGCTGGACCTCATCATCGTCGACTCGACCGACCCGGTAGGCCCCGCCGAAGGCCTGTTCAACGCCGCGTTCTACGTCAGCTGCCACAAGGCGCTGCGCCACGGCGGCCTGCTGGTGCAGCAGAGCGAATCGCCGCTGGCGCACATCGAACTCATCAAGTCGATGCGCGCCGCGATGCGCACCGCCGGCTTCAGCGCCGTGAAGACCCTGCCATTCCCGCAGCCCTGCTACCCCACCGGCTGGTGGAGCTGCACCATGGCGCGCAAGGGCGGCGACCTCAGCGGCTTCCGCGAGCGCGGCGCTTCAGCCAAGAACTTCCCCACCAGGTACTACAACGCCGAGATCCACAAGGCCGCGCTGGCCCAGCCGGAATTCATGCGCGAGGCGCTGGGCGAATAGGAACGGCTGCAGCCGCGACCCAGGCTCGCGCCGCTCTTCAAAACATCTTCGACCGCACCTTGGGCAGCAGCACCAGAGCCAATGTCACCAGCGGCCCGAACGGCAACGACAGCAGGAACCACAGCAGGCCGCTGCGGTTCTTGCCTTGGGCCAGGCCCGCGTTGATCAAGGCCAGCGTGCCCCAGCCGGCAAACCAGGGTGCGCCATCGGCAAAACTCGAAAAGTGATTCACGACGGCCCTCCGCCCTCTGTGGTGGAGCGCGCCGGGCGCGCGGACCAGAGGCCATCCTAGCAATCCCGCTGCGAACGAGCCCGCTGCGACTGCCCATGACTCAGAAACCGTTCAGAGCATCCTCAACACCCGGCCGCTAAGCTGGCGGCCCCGTGATCGCTGGAGCACCCCATGCGTGGATGGCATTGCCTCGCCCTTGCCGGCGCCCTGTCGCTGCCCGTCGCCCCCGCAGTGGCGGCAGTGAAGCAAGCCGCTGCGGATGCGGCACCGGCCACCGGCGACAGCGCGCGCGAGCAGGCGTTGCAGGCGTTCCAGCACGATCTGGTCAGCGTGCTGGCGCTGCGTGCCACGGCTCAACCGCTGCTGGGCGCGGCGTTGCTGGCCCGTCCGCTGCCGCGGCAGCCGAAAACCAACAGTTTCCACGCGCTGATCAACCGCGCCGCCGCGGCCAGCGATGCCGGCCCCGCCGTGCAGTGGGCGCGCCTCGCCGACTGCGACGCGAAGGCCGATGCCTGCCCGAACGCCAGCGCGCTGCGCAAGCTGGTGGAGCAGGCGCCGGACAACGCCGCGGTGTGGCTGCTCAAGCTCGGCCTCGACACCCGCGACATGAAATCCGATGCGGCGCGCGCGGACTTGGCCAGGGCCGCCGCCGCCAAGCTCTACGACGACTACACCGGCAGCAGCCTCGCGGCGCTGGCCGGCGTGGTGGATGCGTTGCCCCCGCCGCCGGCCACGCAGGGCGCGGGCGGACCCGTCGGCGTGCAGGCGCTGATCGTGCAGGGCAATGCCCGGCTGCAGCCGCGGCCCGCGCTGCCGGTCGTCGCCAAGCTGTGCGAGAACGCGGGCGACGACGACGCGATCAAGGCCGACTGCCTCAAGCTCGGCAAGCTGCTCGAATGGGGTTCCAGCCCGCTGGCGCGCTCGCTGGGCCTGCACCTGCGCGAGGTGCTCGGGGATGCAACCGCGCAGGCGGACGCACGGCAGCAGCGCCGCGACCTGATCTGGCAGGTACAGAACTACTCGCAGCTGGCGCTGCGCGCGCAGGACGATCCCGCGCTGGCGCAGCAGTTGCTGGCGGCCGCGAAGCAGGGCGGCACCGAGATGAGCCAGCTGACCGCCGTGCTGCGCGCCAGCGGCGTCTCGACCACCGCGCCCGGCAGCTGGCAGCCGCCCGCGCCGGACGCCCCGGCCCCGGCGCACTCCCCATGACGGGCCGCAGCGGTTAGGCTTGGTCCACCTTTCGCGACAAGGGCGTACCCATGGTCACGACGCTGGTGGCGAGCAGCAAGGGGGGATGCGGCAAGAGCACGCTGGCGACACAGCTGGCTTCGCACTGGGCCCAGGCCGGGCAGCACACCGCCATCGTGGATGCCGATCACCAGGGCTCCAGCTACCGCTGGGCCACGCGTCGGCCCGACCACGTGCCCGGCGTGCTGGGGCTGGAAGGCGGTCGCAAGGCGCTGCAGCGCGTGCCGCCGGACACGCAGCAACTGCTGATCGACACCGCGGCCGGCTCGGGCGAGCGCGAGCTCGAACCCTTCATCGAGCAGGCCGACGTGCTGCTGGTGCCGGTGCTGCCGTCCAGCTTCGACCTCGACGCCACGCTGCATTTCCTCGACACACTGCAGGCGATCAAGCGCATCAAGAGCGGCAAGCTGCCGGTGGCGCTGGTGGCGAACCGGCTCAAGCCCTGGACCCACGCCAGCCAGGACGCGGTGGAGCAGCTCGCGGGCGCCTCGCCGTTCCCCGTCGTCGCCCAGTTGCGCGACAGCCAGGCCTATGTGCTGCTCGCCGCGCTGGGCAAGGGCATCTTCGACTACCAGTCCGAGCAGGTGCGCGGCCACCAGCTGGACTGGAAGCCGCTGCTGCGCTGGATCAAGCGCCAGGCCGCCTGAGCCTGCAGCCAACCATTCACCGGAGTCCTCCATGCACGAACTGATCCTGCTGCGCCACGCCGAAGCCTTGCCCGCCGAGGGCGACGGCGACGATCGCCAGCGCCCGCTGAGCGAGCACGGCCGGCGCGAGGCGCAAGACGCCGGCGCATGGCTGGCACGGCATGGCGCACGACCGCTGCGCGCACTGTGCTCGCCCGCGCGGCGCGCCGAGGAAACCGCGCAGCTGGCGCTGGCCGCGCTGGCCGACCCGCCGCCGCTGCAGCAGGCCGGCGAGATCTACGACGCCACCCCCGGCGAACTGCTGGCCCTGCTCGACCAGCACGCCGACGCCGGCACCGTGCTGCTGGTGGGCCACAACCCCGGCATCGAGCGGCTGGTGGCACTGCTGGTGGAAGGCCGTTCGGACGAATTCCGCGGCATGCCGCCGGCCGGGCTGGCCGTGCTGCACCTCAGCAGCGGCCCGCTGGAGCCGGCCAGCGCGCGGCTGGATGCGTTCTGGTCGCCGCGCTGAACCGCCCGAAAGACCGTTCGTGCCGAACGTGGCGGAACGCGGTTCCGCGAGGCCGGAACACGGCCGCCTCCAGACCCGCGTCGCTGCGGCCTCCCCGCGCCATCGAAGCATCCACATGCATGCCCGCGCCCCGGCGCCACGCCCGGGGCGAACGGGTTTTGGGATAACTTCAACAACACGCCCGGGGCATGACGCCTCGCCTCGTCCATCGTTCATGTCGTTTCGCTGGCTGCTGCTTCCCGTCCTGCTGCTCGTCGCGCTGCTGCAAGGCTGCACGCTGAGCCGCGCCCAGATCCGCGAGGCCGGCGCCATCGTCGCCGCCAGCCCCGGCCGCGAGGACAGCTGCCACCAGGCCGACCGTTGCGCCACGCCTTCGCCCCTGCTGGAAGCCGCGCAGCAGGCGATCGCCGACTCCACGTCCGAGCATCCGGTCAACACCGTCACCCTGCTCGACGACAGCGAGGCCGCGCTGGTGGCGCGCCTCAGCCTGATCCGCGCCGCGCAGCACAGCATCGACGTGCAGACCTACATCTGGGACGAAGACGACATCGGCCAGCTGGTGCTGAACGAGCTGGTGCAGGCCGCGCGGCGCGGGGTGCAGGTGCGCATCCTCGCCGACCAGCTGTTCTCGTTCGGCGACCTCGGCCTGCTCGACCGCCTCGCCCGGGTCAGCCCCAACCTCGAGGTGAAGCTGTACAACCCCACCTTCCACGATGCGCAGACGCCGCCGCTGCAGTTCGCCGCCGGCGTCTTGTGCTGCTTCATGAAGTTCAACCAACGCATGCACAACAAGCTGCTGCTGGTGGACGACGCCATCGGCATCACCGGCGGGCGCAACTACCAGAACCGCTACTTCAACTGGGACCCGGATTTCGACTACCTCGACCGCGACGTGATGGCCGGCGGCCCGGTGGGGCGCGAGATGGCCGACAGCTTCGCGCTGTTCTGGAACCACCGGCGCTCGGTGCCGCTGATCCGCCTGCGCGACGTCAACCGGCGCATCCGCAGCGACCGCGCGGCGCCCGGCTGGCCCGCGCCGCACTACACCGACCCGGCGCGGGTGGCGCGCGCCCAAGCCGAGGCGGAGGACCCCGACTGGCTCGCCGCCTGGATCGGCGACGACACCTTGCGCGTGAGCCAGGTGAACTACTTCAGCGACCTGCCGGCCAAGACCGACGAGCCGACCAAACGCAGCGCGCGCGAACTCACCGGCCGCCTGATGCGCATGGTCGCCGACGCGAAGCACGAGGTGGTGGTGCAGACGCCCTACCTGGTGCTCAGCAAGCGTGCGCAGGACATCTTCAAGCGCCTGCACCGGGAAAACCCGTCGCCCAGCATCATCATCTCCACCAACTCGCTGGCCGCCACCGACGCGTTCGCGGTGTACGGGCTGTCCTACAAGCACCGCCGCCGCTACCTCACCGAATACGGCTTCCAGATCCACGAGCTGAAACCGCACGCCGACAGCGCCGCCGAGGCCTGGGAAGAAGCGAACGAGGACCAGGATGACGGCCCCACCGGCCAGCCCATCGCCGCGCCCGGCAAGTCCGCCAAGTCCGGCAAGCCGCGCCAGCGCTTTCCCGGCAACGAGCGCCGCCCCGGCGTGTTCGGCAGCCACGGCCGGCGCAACCGCCCCGCCCCGCTGCGCAGCAACGGTCGCCGCTACAGCCTGCACGCCAAGTCGATGGTGGTGGACGACAGCTTCGCGATGGTCGGCTCGCACAACTTCGACCCGCGCTCCGACCACTACAACACCGAGGCCGGCGTGATCGTCTACGACCCCCGCTTCGCCAGCGAGGTGCGCGCCTCCATCCTCGAGGACACCTTGCCGCAGAACGCCTGGACCATCGCCAGGCGCGAACCCACGATCCCGGTGCTCGGCGACATCAGCCAGGCCATCGGCAACCTCTCCTCGCGGTTGCCGCTGTTCGACCTGTGGCCGTTCCGCTACGCCACCAGCTACGAGATCAAGCCCGGCTGCGCCCCGCTCGCGCCCGACAACCCGAAGTTCCAGGAGTGCTACACCCCCGTCGGCGACTTTCCCGACGTGGCGATCTCGCCCAAGCTGATCTACACGCGCCTGATCACGGCGTTCGGGGCAGGGGTGAAGGGAATCCTGTAAAGCGGCCTGCGCGACGCGCGCCAGGACCCGCCTGAGCGTTCGATCGGCCGACCACGCCCCCGGGATGCGGCCCGGGTTTCCCGCTTGCGGGGATCCCGGAGCTTGCGCTCCGCGCCTCCGCTGCCTGCGATTCTTCTCGGACTGCCCGAAACGGCGTCCGCTCCGCGCCCCCCTGAGATGCCGTTCGGCAAGACACGCCATTGACCGCCCGCGCCCGGCGGCTGCGGCTCCGCGCGGAACGCGGGGCGGTCTTTCTGCGCAAGCCTGGCCGGAGGTCCCCACACGCCGACATCGCCCGGGCGGCCCTTCCCCGCCCGCCCACGACCCGTGGGCGGAAGGCGGGATTCCACGGGGATTTCCCGGCCTCACCCAGCGGCGGCAACCCTCGACGCGCCCCAAGGCCGGGTGCGGGTCGCCACGGAATTCGTATCGCAAGTTGATGACGACATAACTTGCGAAATGTTGACATTCGCAATTTCTTTACGGTACGGTCATCAGTCCCCTGCCTTGATTTCCATGCAATTCAAACAAAATCAGGCTATTGCGAGACACATCCGTGACCTGTTTCGGCAAACGGAATTCCGCAAGTTTTTGTGAATCCCGGAAAGTCCGGGCCCCATCCCCAGGGAGCTGTGAAATGAACCAACCTGAAAACCACAAAGCGGGACCGCTGCGCCGCACTTCGCTGGCCATCGGTCTGGCCCTGTGCCTGTTCGGCACGGGCGCGATGGCCCAGTCGACCACGGGCAGCATCTACGGCCAGGCCCAGGCGGGCGACACCGTGCTGGTCAAGAGCGACTCCGGCGTCACCCGCCAGGTGACCGTGGATGCGGCCGGCCGCTACGTGTTCGATTCGCTGCCGCTGGGCAGCTACACGGTGACCCTGCAGCGCGGCGGCCAGACCGTCGATTCGCGTGCGGACGTGACCATGCGCGTGGGTTCCGGCACCGAGGTTTCCTTCGGCGCACACAATGTCCAGACCCTGTCGGCCGTAACGGTGACGGCCAACGGCCTGCCGAGCATCGACGTGAGCGGCGTGGATTCGCGCACCGTCATCACCTCCCAGCAGCTGGCCCGCCTGCCGCTGGCGCGCAGCGCCGAGGCGATCGCCTTGCTGGCGCCCGGCGTGGTCTCGGGCAGCTCGCTCTTCGCCAACGCCCTGGGCGGCTCGGTGGTGTCGTTCAGCGGCGCCTCGGTGACCGAGAACGCGTACTACCTCAACGGCTTCAACACCACCGATCCGCTGAGCGGCTTCGGCGGCATCACCCTGCCGTACGGCGCCATCGACCAGCAGGAAATCCTGAGCGGCGGCTACGGCGCGGCCTATGGCCGTTCCGACGGCGGCGTGATCAGCCAGGTCGGCAAGCGCGGCACCAACGAGTGGCACTTCGGCGGGCAACTCCAGTGGACCCCGAAGGATCTGAACGCCGATCCGAAGAACTGGTACTACGTCAACAAGGACGGCTCGCAGGGCAAGCTGCGCCAGTACCGCAAGGACAACAAGTCGTGGACCACCACGGCGAGCGGCTACGTCGGCGGCCCGCTGATCCAGGACAAGCTGTTCCTGTTCGCGGCCGTCGAGGCCGAGCGCCGGCAGGGCGAGTCCACCGGTTCGAACGTGGCGCCGTACGTCGACCATTACCGCTACGACAATCCGAAGTGGTACGGCAAGCTGGACTGGAACATCACCGACAGCAACATCCTCGAGGTGACCGCGGCGTCGAACAAGTCGTCGTACCAGGGCACGTTCAACGAGTTCGACTACGCCACCCTGACCGAAGGCGGCTTCAACAGCTACGACACCCACACCAAGAACGGTGCGGAGGTGTATTCGGCGAAGTTCACCAGCTACATCACGGACGACCTGACCGCCAGCGTGATGTACGGCAAGATGAAGGGCACCTGGTACAGCGACACGCCGGGCTACGATCCGACCTACCCGTACATCTTCGGCGCGGCCGACGCGAACCCGGACTTCGCAACGCCCCACAACAGCCAGACCGTCTCGACGATCAACCTGCCCGGCCACCGCTCCACCAACACCAACCTGCGCCTCGACCTGAGCTACCGGCTGGGCGATCACACCCTCACCGCCGGCATCGACAACCAGGACGTGAAGAACATCGACGGCGGTACCAAGTTCCCGGATGCCGGCCTCGGCTATGCGTGGGAATACGACACCATGGACGATGACCCCGACGCCTACATCATCGGCGGTCCGGGCACCGCCCAGCCGGGCGCCGACTGGCGCAACTCGCCGTGGGTGGCCAACACCGGCTCCCAGACGGGTGGCGAGACCGGCTACTACGTGGCCCGCTACCGCTACCACGACAACGCCTCGGTGCGCGTGAAGCAGCGTGCGCAGTACGTCGAGGACAGCTGGCAGATCAGCGACCGCTGGCTGGTCAAGCTGGGCCTGCGCAACGACCAGTTCACCAACTACAGCGCCGCCGGCAAGCCCTACGTCCGCCTGACCTCGCCGCAGTGGGCGCCGCGCGTGGGCTTCAGCTGGGACGTCAACGGCGACTCCAGCTTCAAGGTCTACGGCAACGCCGGTCGCTACTACCTCGCCATGCCGACCAGCGTGGCGCTGCGTTCCGCCGGTTCCTCGCTGTACACCCGCGAGTACTACACCTACACCGGCATCGATCAGAACGGCATCCCGACCGGACTGAGCCCGATCGAAACCTACCTGGGCGACGGCGCGCCGGTCTCGGCCAACGGCGAGTACGGCCAGCCGCGCGACCCGAAGACCTCGGCCTCGACCAACCTCAAGTCGGAATACCAGGACGAGTACATCCTCGGCTTCGACAAGAAGCTGGGCGATGCGTGGGTGTACGGCGCCAAGGCCACCTACCGCAATCTGCGCAACGCGATCGACGACATTGCGGACAGCCCGTCGATCGTGGCCAAGATGAACGCGATGGGCATCGACCCGGCCACCTATGACGTCAGCCAGATCCCGGGCAGCATCCTGATCAATCCGGGCAACACCTCCTACTTCGACATTCCGAAGCTGGGCGGCGGCTACTACACCGTGCCGATGGACTGGACGAAGGACTTCGGCTTCAACACCACGATGAAGCGCAAGTACTACGGCCTGAACCTGTACCTGGAGCATCCGTTCGACGGCAAGTGGTTCGGCAAGCTCGACTACCTGTACTCGCGCAGCTACGGCAACAGCGAAGGCCAGGTGCGCTCGGACGTCGGCCAGGAAGACGTGTCGGCGACGATGGACTGGGACTACGCCACGCTCATGGACTACGCCAACGGCGCGCTGGCCAATGATCGTCGCCACCAGATCAAGGCCTACGGCTCGTACCAGATCGCTCCCGAGTGGATGCTGTCCGGCAACTTGGCCATCGCCTCTGGCAGCCCGAAGACCTGCCTTGGTGCATACGGTCCGAATGGCACCTACCCGGGTCTGGGCTACGGTCCGTACTACCACTTCTGCAACGGCAAGCCGTTCCGGCCGGGCGACCAGCGCCAGCCGTGGACCTACCGTCTCGACCTGAGCGCCGAGTACCGGCCGGAGTGGGCGGGCAAGAAGCTGGCGTTCAACGTCATGGTCTACAACGTGTTCGACAAGCAGACCACCACGCAGACCTACGCGGTCTCGACGAGCAGCAGCTACCTGCGTCCGTACAGCTCGATGACGCCGCGTTACGTCCGCTTCGGCGTGTCGTACGACTACTGATGCACTGAAGCCGCACGCCCATCTCGGGAGTTGCAGCGAGACCGCCGGGGACGACCCGGCGGTCTTTTTTGTGGCCTGGACTTTGTGCAGTCTGGGCCAGAGACCGTCGCGCTTCCCGCAAGCGCGGCCAGGCGGCTACGGCGCCTGCGCCACCTGCTGCGGACCGCTGGTGAAGCGCATCGGCAGGTCGCCGCTGAAGCCGTCCGGGTGATCGGCGGGCACGGCGAAGCGCCAGCCGCGCACGGTGGCGAGGGCGTGGGCATCGAGCACGGCGTCGCCGCTGGATGCGGCCAGTGTCGCGTCGGCGACGCGACCGTTGCCGTCGACGCTGACATGCAGCAGCACGCGACCATGCAGGTGGCCTTCCATCTGCGACCACGACACCGGCGCCACCGGCATCGATACCGGCACCAGTTCCGGCGGCGGCGCGGCGGTTTCGGCCTGCGCGGCGGCCACCACCGGCGGCAGCACGGCGCGATGCGCCACCGCCACGAAGGCATGCGGCTGGCGCGGGGCACGCTGCTGCGCCACGCGCGGTGCGGCGCGCGCGCCGGCGCGATGCGCCGCGGGCACGTAGCCCGCCACGCGTTCGCTGGGGCCGGCCCAGCCGGTGCCGAAACCGCTGAGCCATTGCGTGCCGGCAATGCCGGCGGCCAGCGCGAGCAGGCTCAGGGTCGTGGTGGTACGCAGACGCAACATGGAACCGGGACCTCCCACGCAGGAGCGGCTTCAGCCGCGATGCTTCGGTCATCTACGCACATGGCTGAGGAATCGCGGCTGAAGCCGCTCCTACAGTCGGCTCCTGGGGCCGTTTTGCTAGCGCTCCAGGATCGCGGTGACGCCCATGCCGCCGGCGGTGCAGATCGAGATCAGGCCGCGGCCCGAACCCTTCTGTTCCAGCAGCTTCGCCAGTGTCGCGATGATGCGCGCGCCGGTGGCGGCGAACGGGTGGCCCACGGCGAGGCTGGAGCCGTGCACGTTGAGCTTCGCGGGGTCGATCGCGCCCAACGGCGCGTCCAGGCCCAGCCGGTTTCGGCAGTAATCCGCCGACTCCCACGCGCGCAGCGTGCACAGCACCTGGGCGGCGAACGCTTCGTGGATCTCGTAGTAGTCGAAGTCCTGCAGGCTGAGGCCGTTGCGCCTGAGCAGGCGCGGCACCGCCACGGTGGGCGCCATCAGCAAGCCCTCGCCGTGCACGAAGTCCACCGCGGCCACCTCGGCGTCGCGGAACCAGGCCTGTACCTTGAGGCCGCGCTGCGCGGCCCAGCCTTCGCTGGCCAGCAATACGGCAGCCGCACCATCGGAAAGCCCGGTGGAGTTGCCCGCGGTCAGCGTGCCCTGGCCCGAGGTCTTGTCGAATGCGGGTTTCAGCGCGGCGAGCTTCTCCAGCGTGGTGTCGGGGCGCAGGAAGCCGTCGCGCTGGATGCCGCGGAACGGCACGATCAGGTCCTCGAAGAAGCCCGCGTCGTAGGCGGCGGCGAGCTTTCGGTGGCTGGCCAGCGCCAGTTCGTCCTGCGCCGCGCGGCCGATGTGCCACTGCTTCGCCATCTGCTCGCAGTGGTCGCCCATCGACTTGCCGGTGCGCGGCTCGGCCACGCCGGGGAAGGAGGGCTTGAGCTCCTTCAGCGAGAAGCGGTGCAGCGCGATCTTCAGCTTGTCCTGCAGCGTCTTCGCGCGATTGATCGCGAGCAGACGCTTGCGCAGGCGCGTGCCGTAGACGATCGGCACGTCGCTGGTGGTGTCGGAACCCGCGGCGATGCCGGCCTCGATCTGGCCGCAGGCGATCTTGTTCGCCACGATGATCGCGTTGTCCAGCGAGGTGCCGCAGGCGCGCGCGGTGGTGATGCCGGGTGTGGTCGGCGCGAGGCCGGAGGAGAGCAGCGCCTCGCGCGCGAGGTTCCAGTCCGAGGCGTGCTTGATGACGGCGCCCAGCGCCACCTCGCCCAGCTCCACGCCATGCAGGCCGTAGCGCTCGACCAGGCTGCCCAGCACCTTCACCGACATGCCGAAATTGCCCACGTCCGCGTAGGTGGTGTTGTTGCGACAGAACGGAATCCGCACACCGCCGATCACGCCCACGCGTCGTTGCATCTGTTCCATGTCCGCGACGATCCCATTGGAGGAACCTCGAAGCAACGCCATCCGGGCGGTGCTTCGAGTCAACGCATCCGGCACGGGTCCGGACTCGCTTCCGTCGACCCGGCACGCAGGTGCCGGGTCGCGTGCAGCACATCCCGGTGCCGCTTGCACTGCCTGCAAGGCTAACCTGCCCCGCCGTATGGTGAAAGCGCGGCGCGCGGTGCGGCGGCGATTCGTTCACGAAATCGGGTGCCGGCACCCCGCTTGCTAGAATGAGCGTTTCCCCTCCCGGATTTCCCCACCCGTGGAAGCTTCCGCCCTGATCGCCCTGCCCATCGTGCTCGCGCTGGAATCCCAGGCCGGCGCCACGCCGCGCACCCGCCTGAGCCGCGACGAGGCGGACGAACTGGCCGCGCTGGTCGCCACGGACCTGCACGCGCTGCTGCCGCAGGTTGCGCAGGCGCGGCTGGTGCTGGCCGGCGCGCTGTTCGATCCGGTCGAACTGTTGCGCCCCGGCTTTCCCGTATGGGCCACGCTGGAGGAACTCGGCCGCCGCGTACCGCGCGCCGGCGTGGCGCAGGTGGTCGCGTTCGGCAGCCACGAGGGCCACATGCCGGCGCAGCCGCTGGAACCATCGCCGCAATTCGCCGACGGCCCGATGCGCCTGCTGCCGCTGTCGCTGCTGGCGCCGGAAACCCTGGCCGAAGAGCTGGCCGAGCAGGTCGAAGTGCAACTGGTCGGCCGCGGCGAGGCCGGCGCGCGCACCGCCGACTGGCTGATCCGCACGCTGGGCGTGCAGCTGGAACACGCGCGCTACCTCAGTCGCAACGACCTGATGGCGCTCACCTGCGTGCAGTACGAGCACGTCAACCTCGCGCCGCTGTGGAGCCTGCTGGAAGCGGCCCTGCTCACGCCGTACCGCAGCGAGGACGTGCTCAGCGCGCGCGGCCTCGCGCTGCGCTACGAAGGCGACCGCGTGCTGGCGCAATCGCCCGCCGCATGGCTGGCCGCGCAGGCCGGCGACCCCGCGCAGCGCGCACACGACTTCGCCGGCATCGTGTTCGAGTTGCGCCAGTACGCCGCGCTGCTGGACGCGCACGCCCTGCCGCTGCGCCTGCAGTCGGCGCCGGAGGGCGACGGCGACTCCGGCTGGCTGCTGGAAACCGTGGCCGCGGCCGATCCGGCTTGCGACGCGCCGCGGCTGTACGCCCACGAGGCGCCCGGCCTCGGCGTGGTGGCGGTCACTGCGGCGCAGCACGGCGCGGGCGGCCGACCGCACGTGCTCGCCCATGGCTACCCGCTGCAGCCGCGCGCCTTGGGGCCTCTGCTGGCGGCGCTGGCCGACCGCCACGGCTGCGCCGCCGAACTGCAGGCGCCGGGCTGCATCGTGCTGGACGAACGGGGCCGGCTCGCGGCACCGGCGATGTCCCTGCACTGAGCCGCTTTCGGGCGGCGAGTGCGGCGATCACTGCCTGCACGGATCGTTCACACATCCGAAGATGCAAAGCGATGCCCGGCGGGCGCATGATGACCCGCGCGCCGGCATGCGAATGCCTGGCGGCGGCAGCGGATCCGGGCAGGCGACGGGTCCGCTGAGTCGAAAGCCTTCGGGGGCGGCTTTCGGAACTCGGCGACGAGGTCGGCGACCGATCTCTGCAGGCGGCGAAGATGTCCACGGCAGTGCAGTCCACCGGCGGTGATGGGCCCGCTTCCGCGTTTCCGCCGGAGCTGGCCGAACACGTGCTGCGGAACGCCCCGGCGCTGATCGCCTGCATCGACACCGAGCTGCGCTTCCGCTACGTCAACGACACCCATCGCCGCTGGTTCGGCACCGATCCCGCGCAGCTGATCGGCCGGCGCCTCAGCGAGGCGCTGGATGTGCAGAGTTACCTCGCCGCCCGCGCCGCGCTGCTGCAGGCGCTGGGCGGCCAGCCGTCGCATTACGAGGGCGAGCTCGCCAGCGGCACGGTGCGCCGCTACGTGCACGGGCATTTCCAGCCCGACCTCGACGCCGCGGGCCGGGTGCGCGGCGTCATCACCGTGTTCACCGACATCACCGAGCGGCACGCGCTGGAGCTGCAGCTGCGCGAGAGCGAGCAGCGCTTCTTCCAGGCGTTCCAGCACGCCGCGATCGGCATGGCGCTGGTCCATCCGGACGGCCAGTTCATGCGCGTCAACGCCGCGCTGTGCGCGATGCTCGGCTATGCCGACCACGAACTGCTCGCGCACAACTGGCGCGACATCACCCACCCGGACGACCTCGCCAGCAGCGAGGCGCTCGCGCGCCAGCTGCTCGACGGCGGCCGCGAGGCCTTCCACACCGAGAAACGCTACCTGCACCGCGACGGCCACGCCGTGCACGTGCAGCTCAGCGTCTCGCAGGTGCGCGACGACGCCGGCCGGCTGCGCTACGTGGTCACCCAGGTGCAAGACATCAGCCAGCGCCGCCACTTCGAGGACACGCTGTTCCGCGAGCGCCAGCTGGCCGAGGCCACGCTGAGCTCGATCGGCGACGCGGTGCTGACCACCGACCCCGGCCTGCACGTGACCTCGCTCAACCCGATCGCCGAGGCGATGACCGGCTGGAGCGCCAGCGAGGCCAAGGGCCGGCGCATGGACGAGGTGTTCCGGCTGCGCGACGCGGACAGCGGCGCGGAGCTGGCGAACCCGCTGCGCGAGGCGATCCGCCGCGACGCGATCGTGAACCTGTCCGGCAAGGTGGTGCTGGCCCACCGCAACGGCTTCGAGACGCCGATCGAGGATTCCGCCGCGCCGATCCACGACCACGCCGGCAACGTGATCGGCGGCGTGCTGGTCTGCCACGACGTCAGCGAGAACCGCGCGCTGGCGCTGAAGATGATCCACCTCACCCAGCACGACACGCTCACCGGCCTGCCGAACCGCAACCTGCTGCCGGTGCGCATCGAGCAGGCGGTGCACCGCGCCGCGCTGCACGACCGCCGCTGCGCGCTGCTGTACCTGGACATGGACCACTTCCGGCGCATCAACGAGGCGCTCGGCTACGAGGGCGGCGACCAGGTGATGCAGGCGGTGGCGCAGGGCCTGCGCGAGACGCTGCGCGAGGACGAGACGCTGTACCGCTACAACGGCGACGAATTCGTGCTGCTGCTGCCGCGCGTGGACGAGGCCTGCGAGGCCACCGTGCTGGCCGAGCGGCTGCTGCACCAGTGCGCACGCATCGCGCTGCCCGGCGTCGCGTCGCTGCAGGCCGGCGCCAGCATCGGCGTCAGCGTGTTCCCCGACGACGCGGACGACGCCGACGCGCTGCTGCGCCACGCGGGCACCGCGATGTACGAGATGAAGGTGGCCGGCCGCGGCGGCTGGCGCCGCTACACCGCCGCGATGGGCGAGCGCGCCGCCACGCTGCGCAACATCGAGGGCGCGCTGCGCGATGCGCTGGCGCACGACGCACTGGCGCTGCACTACCAGCCGATGGTGGACGCACGCAGCGGCCGCATCGTCGGCGCCGAGGCGCTGCTGCGCTGGCAGGTCGACGGCCACGACGTGTTCATGCCCGACCAGTTCATCCCGGTGGCCGAGGACAGCGGACTGATCGCCGAACTCGGCGAATGGGTGCTGCAGCGGGCCTGCATGCAGTCGCGGCATTGGCGGCAGCGCGGGCGGCTGCTGCCGATCTCGGTGAACGTGTCGCCGCTGCAGTTCCGCCACGAGCGCTTCCAGCCGCAGCTCGACGCGCTGCTGGGCGCCTACGGCATCGGCCCCGGCCAGCTGGAGCTGGAACTGACCGAGCGCACCATGATGGCCGGCGGCGACGCCACCACCCGGCTGCTGCAGCGCATCCGCCAGCACGGCGTGCGGCTGTCGCTGGACGACTTCGGCACCGGCTACTGCAGCCTGTCCTACCTCAGGCACTTCCCGGTCGACGCGCTGAAGATCGACCGCAGCTTCGTGCACGACGTGACCGCCGACAGCGACACCGCCGCGATCACCCGCACGATCGTCGCGATGGCGCGCAGCCTCGGCAAGACGGTGATCGCCGAGGGCGTGGAAACCGCCGCGCAGGCCGACTTCCTGCGCGAGGCCGGCTGCACCCTGCTGCAGGGCTTCCATTTCGGCATGCCGATGCCCGCCGCCGAGCTGGAACGCTGGATGGCCGCCAGCGCTGCCTGACCGGGGCCCGACCCGTAGGAGCGGCTTCAGCCGCGATTCGTTCGCCGGTCGCGGCTGAAGCCGCTCCTACCCAAAGGCGTCCACGGCGGTGCGTCAGAGCACTTGCTCGTACATCGCGTAATGGCAGCGGCGCATGCCCAGCCGCTCGTAGGTGGACTGCGCGCGGCGGTTCTCCGTCTCCACGTACAGCCGCAGGCTGGCCGCACCGGCGGCGCGGGCGCGGCGTTCCACTTCGGCGTACAGCGCGCGGAACACGCCGTCGCGACGCGCCTCCGGCACCACGTACACGCTCTGGATCCACCAGTAGTCGCCGGCGCGCCAGTCGCTCCACTCGAACGTGACCAGCAGGCCGCCGAGCGCCGCGCCGTCGCGCTCGGCGACCAGATAGAAGCCGCGTTGCGGCTGCTCGAACACGCCGCGCACGCCGCGCTCCAGCACCGCGGGATCGAGCGCGAGGCCTTCGGTCTCGCGCGCCATCGCCGCGTTCCAGGCGCACAGCGCGGGCAGGTCGGCAACGACGGCGGGACGGATCGACAGCGGCATCTTCGGCATGTCCGGCAAGGATCGGGATACGCATCGTAGCGCGCACGGCCTTCACGTTCGGCCGCGTAAGGTCGGTCGGGTATCGACGCAGGCATGCGCATCCATGCCTCCCTCGCGATCCGCTCGCGACGAGCCGATCGCGTCGAACCCCGCAGGAACCGCCATTGAATTTCGCCAAACTCCCCGAGCTGCTGCGCTTGCGCCGCTTGCGCGCGTTCCGCCGCCGCCGTGCCGCGCAACGCGCCCGGCGCGAGCCGGAGCCGGCGCTGCGCGCGGAGCTGTTCAGCGCCGAACAGATGGAGCGCCACGGCCGCACGCTGGCCGCGCAGCACCGGCTGAGCCCGGACCGCCACGCCGACCTGCTGCTGGCGCGGCTGGCCGACAACGAGGCGGTGCTGATCCATGCCTGCGAACGGCTCACCCCCGCCACCCGCCAGGGTCGCCGCATCACGCCCGCCGCCGAATGGCTGCTGGACAACTTCTACCTGGTCGAGGAGCAGGTGCGGATCGCCCGCCGCCACCTGCCGAAGGGCTACAGCCGCGAGCTGCCGCGCCTCGCGCACGGGCCGTCGGCGGCGTTGCCGCGGGTGTACGACATCGCGCAGGAAGTGATCGCGCACGGCGACGGTCGCGTCGACATCGCCGGCCTGCGCCGCTTCGTCAACGCCTACCAGGCGGTGGCGCCGCTGAAACTCGGCGAGCTGTGGGCGATTCCGATCATGCTGCGCCTCGCGTTGATCGAGAACCTGCGCCGCGTCGCCGCGCGGGTGATCGCCGACTGGCGCGACCGCGGCAAGGCCGCGCGCTGGGCCGACAAGCTCACCGCCGCCGCCGAACGCGACCCCGCCGGCGTGGTGCTGGTGGTGGCCGACATGGCGCGCGCCGGGCCGCCGATGAGCGGGCCGTTCGTGGCCGAGCTGTCGCGCCGGCTGCAGGGCCAGGGCCCGGCGCTGGCGTTGCCGCTGGGCTGGATCGAGCAGCGGCTCGCGCAGTCGGGCCTGAGCGTGGAACAGCTGGTGCAGCTGGAAGCGCAGCAGCAGGCGGCGAGCCAGGTGTCGATCGGCAACAGCATCGGCAGCTTGCGTGCGCTGTCGGCGATCGACTGGCGCGCCTTCGTCGAGCGCACCAGCCTGGTCGAGCGCACGCTGCGGCAGGATCCTGCCGGCGTCTACGCGGCGATGGATTTCGCCACCCGCGACGACTACCGCCACGCGGTGGAGCGGCTGGCGCGCCGGCATCGGCTGGACGAGCACGCGGTAGCGACGGCCGCGGTCGCGCTGTGCCGCCGCGCCGTCGACGACGACGCGCCGCCGCTGCAACAGCACGCCGGCCACTGGCTGATCGCCGCGGGCCGGCCCGCGCTGGAGCGGGAACTCGGCGTGCGCGCGCCGCTGGCCGAACGGCTGCGCCGCGGCTTCGACCGCGCGCCGTTGCCGATCTACCTGGGCCTGCTGGCCGTGCTCACGTTCGCGTTCGCGCAGCCGCTGCTGGCGACCGCGGCGCGCGACGGCTTCCCGCTGTGGACGCTGCTCGCCGTCGCGCTGCCGGCGGCGCTGGTGGCCAGCCAGCTCGCGCTGAGCCTGCTGAACTGGCTGGCCACGCTGAGCCTGCATCCGCAGCGGCTGCCGCGCATGGACTACGCCGACGGCATCCCCGCCGAGGCGCGCACGCTGGTGGCGGTGCCCTGCCTGCTCGGCGACGCGCACGACGTGGAGGCGCAGATCGAGGCGCTGGAGGTGCGCTTCCTCGGCAACCGCGACGAGCGCCTGCACTTCGCCCTGCTCACCGACTTCGGCGACGCCGACGCGGAGACGCTGCCCGGCGACGACGCCCTGCTGCGGCTGGCGCGGCTGCGCATCGAGGCGCTCAACGAGCGCCACGCCGATGCCGGCGTCGACCGTTTCTTCCTGCTGCACCGGCCGCGCCGCTGGAACCCGGGCGAGCGCCGCTGGATGGGCCGCGAGCGCAAGCGCGGCAAGCTGGCCGATCTCAACGCGATCCTGCGCGACCGCGGCGGGGACCGCTTCCAGCTGGTCGCCGGCGACCTCGCCGCGCTGCCGCCGGTGCGCTACGTGATCACGCTGGACGCCGACACCCAGCTGCCGCGCGACGCCGCCGCGCAATTCGTGGGCACGCTGGACCACCCGCTCAACCGTCCGCACTACGACCCGCGCAAGGGCCGCGTCACCAGCGGCCACGGCCTGCTGCAGCCGCGCGTGGGCATCAGCCTGCCCGGCACCGCGCGCTCGCGCTACGCGCGGCTGTTCGGCAGCGACGCCGGCATCGACCCGTACACGCGGATGGTCTCGGACGTGTACCAGGACGTGTTCGGCGAAGGCTCGTTCATCGGCAAGGGCATCTACGACATCGACGCGTTCGAGGCCTCGCTGGAGGGCCGCTTCCCCGACAACCGCATCCTCAGCCACGACCTGATCGAGGGCTGCCACGCGCGCTGCGCGCTGCTCAGCGACGTGCAGCTGTACGAGGAACACCCGGTGCGCTACCAGGACGACGTGCAGCGCCGGCATCGCTGGATCCGCGGCGACTGGCAGCTGCTGCCGTGGCTGCTGCCGTGGGCGCCGGCCGCGAACGGGCGCTGGCGGCGCAACGCGCTCACCGCGCTGTCGCGCTGGAAGATCCTCGACAACCTGCGCCGCAGCCTGGTGCCCGCCGCGCTGCTCGCGCTGCTCGCGCTGGGCTGGCTGGCGCTGACGCCGGTGCTGTCGTGGACGCTGGCGGTGCTGGCGATGGTGGTGGTGCCGCCGCTGCTGTCGGCGCTGCTGGAACTGGCGCAGAAGCCGCACGACGTGCAGCTGGACCAGCACTTGCGCGCGGGCTTCGTCGCCGCCAGCCAGCACCTCGGCCGCATCGTGCTGCACCTCGCGTGGCTACCACACGAGGCGCTGTACAGCCTCGACGCGATCCTGCGCACGCTGTGGCGCATGGCGGTCAGCCACCGCCACCTGCTGCAGTGGCGCAGCTCGGCCGAGGTGGCGCGTTCCAGCCGCCACACGCCGGCTGCGTTGTGGCGGCTGCTGTGGGTCGCGCCGGCCATGGCGCTGCTGCTCGGTGCGCTGCTGCTCGCCAAACGCCCGATGGCGCTGCCGGTGGCTGCGCCGCTGCTGGTGCTGTGGCTGCTCGCGCCCGTGCTGGCGTGGTGGATCGGCCTGCCGCGCCGCGCGCGCATGGCCGCGCCGAGCGCCGCGCAACGGCTGTTCCTGCGCCAGCTCGCGCGCCGCACCTGGGCGTTCTTCGACACCGAGGTGAACGCGGAACACCACTGGCTGCCGCCGGACAACATCCAGGAGCAGCCGGTGGCGGCGGTCGCCCGGCGCACCTCGCCCACCAACATCGGGCTGGCGCTGCTGGCGAACCTCGCCGCACACGACTTCGGCTGGCTGGGCACGAGCCGGCTGCTGGAGCGCAGCGCGCACACGCTGGACACGCTGCACGCGCTGCCGCGCCACCGCGGCCACTGGTACAACTGGTATGACACGCAGAGCCTGCAGCCGCTGCCGCCGCTGTACGTGTCGGCGGTGGACAGCGGCAACCTCGCCGGCCACCTGCTCACCCTGCGCCCCGGCCTGCTGGAACTCGTCAACGAACCGGTGTTCCGCGACGCCGCGCTGCGTGGCCTGCGCGATGCCTGGCGCGTGCTGCAGGCCGTGTGGCCGCAGGGCGACGACGACGTGGCCGCGACGCCGCTGCGCGAACTCGACGCCGCGCTGGCCGTGCCGCCCGCCACCACCGGCGCGGCGCTGGCGGTGCTGGAACGCCAGCACGCGCAGGCGCAGGCGCTCGCCGCGCCCGACGACGAGGAAGCCGCGTACTGGCTCGCCGCGCTGCAGGCGCAATGCCGCGAACTGCTGGAGGAAACGCAGGCCTTCCACCTCGATCCGCCCGCGGACGACGATGGCGGTTTCCACGGCATCCCCAGCCTGCGCCAGCTCGCGCGCATCGAGCCGTTGTGCTGGCCGGGCACGGCGCAGGCCGAGCGGCGCCGCGAACAGGCGCGCGAACGCATCGCGCGCATCGAGCAGCTGGCGCAGCAGGCCGCCGCGCTGGCGCAGATGGACTGGCGCTTCCTGTACGACGGCACGCGCGACCTGCTGGCGATCGGCTACAACGTGGACGAACGCCGGCTCGACGCGGGCTATTACGACCTGCTCGCCTCCGAGGCGCGGCTGGCCAGCTTCGTGGCGATCGCCCAGGGCCAGCTGCCGCAGGACAACTGGTTCACGCTCGGCCGCCTGCTCGCCACCAGCGACGGCGAGCCGGTGCTGCTGTCGTGGACCGGCTCGATGTTCGAGTACCTGATGCCGGCGCTCGTGATGCCCGGCTACGAGGGCAGCCTGCTCGACCAGAGCTGCCACGCCGCGGTGGCGCGGCAGATCGACTACGGCCGCCGGCTAGCCCTGCCGTGGGGCGTGTCCGAATCCGGCTACAACGCATTCGACGCCCACCTCAACTACCAGTACCGCGCGTTCGGCGTGCCGGGGCTGGGGCTGAAGCGCGGGCTGGGCGACGACGTGGTGATCGCGCCCTACGCCAGCATGCTCGCCGCGATGGTGGCGCCCGCCGCCGCCGCGCGGAACCTGCAGCAGCTCGCCGCGCTGGGCCTGGCCGGCCGCTACGGCATGTATGAGGCGCTGGACTGCACGCCGGCGCGCGTGCCGCGCGGGCAGGACAGCGTGGTGGTGCGCTCGTTCATGTCGCACCACCAAGGCATGGGCCTGCTGGCGCTGGACCACGCCCTGCTCGGCCAGCCGATGCAGCGGCGCTTCGCCGCCGACCCGCAGTTCCGCGCCACCTGTCTGCTGCTGCAGGAACGCGTGCCGCGCACCGCGGCGGAATACCTGCACGCCACCGGCTTCCCCGAGCTGGCCGAAGGCCTGCGCACCGCCGAGGCGCGGCTGCGCGTGTTCATCGACCCGAACCGGCCGCGCCCCGCGCTGCAGCTGCTGTCCAACGGCCGCTACCACGTGATGGTGTCCAGCGCGGGCGGCGGCTACAGCCGCTGCCGCGAGCTGGCGGTGACGCGCTGGCAGGCGGACGCCACGCGCGACCACTGGGGCATGTTCGGCTACCTGCGCGACGTCGCCAGCGGCGCGTACTGGTCGGTGGCCTGGCAGCCGGTGTGCCGCAAGACCGAGCTGTACGAGGCGATCTTCTCCGACGCCCGCGCCGAGTTCCGCGTGCGCGAACGCGAGTTCGACGCGCACACCGAGATCGTGGTGTCGCCGGAGGACGACATCGAGCTGCGCCGCACCCGCCTCACGAACCGTGGCCGCAGCCGCCGCGTGATCGAGCTGACCACCTATGCGGAGGTGGTGCTGGCGCCGCCCGTGGCCGACGCGGTGCATCCCGCCTTCAGCAAGCTGTTCGTCGAGACCGAGCTGCTGCCCGAGCTGCAGGCCATCGTCTGCAGCCGCCGCCCGCGCGCCGCCAGCGAGGCGGTGCCGTGGCTGTGCCACCTGCTCGCGGTGCACGGCGCCGACGTGCAGGCGATCTCCTACGAGACCGACCGCGCGCGCTTCCTCGGCCGCGGCCGCGAACTGGCGCGGCCGCTGGCGATGGAGCAGGAAACCCTCACCGGCAGCGCCGGCGCGGTGCTCGACCCGGTGGTCGCGATCCGCGTGCGCATCGCGCTGGAGCCGGAGCAGTCGGCCACGCTGGACGTGGTCACCGGCATGGCCGACAGCCGCGAAGCGTGCCTGCGGCTGATCGGCAAGTACCGCGACCGCCATCTCGCCGACCGCGTGTTCGACCTCGCCTGGACGCACAGCCAGGTGCTGCTGCGCCAGCTCAACGCCAGCCTGCCCGAGGCGCAGCTGTACGAGCACATGGCCACCGCGATCCTCTACCCGAACGCCATGCTGCGCGCGGACAGCGGCGTGCTGGCGGCGAACCGCCGCGGCCAGAACGGGCTGTGGGGCCAGGGCGTGTCCGGCGACCTGCCGATCGTGCTGCTCAGCATCACCGACCCCGCGCGCATCGAGCTGGTGCGCCAGCTGCTGCAGGCGCACGCGTACTGGCGGCTGAAGGGACTGACGGTGGACCTGGTGATCTGGAACGAGGACCGCGCCGGCTACCGCCAGGAGCTGCAGGACGCGATCCTCGGCCTGGTCTCCTCCGGCAGCGAGGCGGCCCTGCTCGACCGCCCCGGCGGCATCTTCGTGCGCCCCGCCCAGTTGCTCTCCGGCGAGGACCGGCTGGTGATGCTGGCCGCCGCGCGCATCGTGCTGGCCGACCATCGCGGCAGCCTCGCCGAGCAGGTGCAGCGGCGCCGGGTGGAAGCCACGCTGCCGTCGCTGGTGCCGGAATGGGCGCGCCGCACCACGCCGGCCGCGCCGCCCGCGAACGCCGCGCTGCCGCAGCTGGCGCCCGGCCACTTCGCCGCCGACGGTCGCGAGTACGTGATCGTGCTCGACCCCGGCCGCCCCACGCCCGCGCCATGGGCGAACGTGCTGGCGAACCCGCAGTTCGGCACGGTGCTCTCCGAGAGCGGCGGCGCCTACACCTGGAGCGAGAACGCGCACGAGTTCCGCCTCACGCCCTGGTCCAACGACCCGGTGGGCGACGGCGCCGGCGAGGCGCTGTACCTGCGCGACGAGGACGACGGCCAGATCTGGTCGCCCAGCCCGCTGCCCTGCCGCGGCAGCGGCCGCTACGTGACCCGCCACGGCTTCGGCTACAGCGTGTTCGAGCACGTGGAGGACGGCATCCGCAGCGAGCTCACGGTGTACGTGGCGGTCGATGCGCCACTGAAGTTCTGCACGCTGAAACTGCGCAACCAGTCCGGCCGCGCGCGCCGGCTGTCCGTCACCGCCTACGTGGAATGGCTGCTCGGCGACCTGCGCGAGAAGACCGCGATGCACGTGGTCACCGAGGTGGAGCCGCGCAGCGGCGCCCTGCTCGCGCGCAACGCGTACAACGCCGAATTCCCCGGCCGCACGGCCTTCCTCGACCTCGACGCCGAGGAGCGCAGCCTGAGCGGCGACCGCGCCGAATTCATCGGCCGCAACGGCAGCCTCGCCGCGCCCGCCGCGCTGGGCCGCGCACAACTCTCCGGCCGGCTCGGCGCGGGGCTGGACCCCTGCGGCGCACTGCAGGGCCGCGTGTCGCTGGACGACGGCGAGGAGCGCAGCGTGACGATCCGCCTCGGCATGGGCCGCGACATCGCCGATGCCGCCGCGCTCGCGCAGCGCTACCGCGGCGCCGCCGCGGCGGCCGAAGCGTTGGAACAGGTGCATGCGCAGTGGGATCGCATCCTCGGTGCCGTGCAGGTGCGCACGCCCGAGCCGCAGCTCGACGTGCTCGCGAACGGCTGGCTGCCCTACCAGGCGCTGGCCTGCCGCGTCTGGGCGCGCAGCGGCTACTACCAGTCGGGCGGCGCGTTCGGTTTCCGCGACCAGCTGCAGGATTCCATGGCCTTGCTGCACGCCGCGCCGGAACTCGCCCGCAGCCAGCTGCTGCTGTGCGCCGCACACCAGTTCCCCGAGGGCGACGTGCTGCACTGGTGGCATCCGCCACTGGACCGCGGCGTGCGCACGCGCTGCTCCGACGACTACCTGTGGCTGCCGCTGGCCGTCGCGCGCTACGTGCTGGCCAGCGGCGACCGCGCGGTGCTGGACGAAAGCATCGGCTACATCGAGGGCCGCGCGCTGCATGACGACGAGGAGTCGTACTACGACCTGCCGCAGCACTCGCCGCTGGCCGAGCCGCTGTACCGCCACTGCGTGCGCGCGATCGAACGCGGCCTCGCCGCGCGCGGCCCGCACGGCCTGCCGCTGATCGGCAGCGGCGACTGGAACGACGGCATGAACCGCGTGGGCGAGCGCGGCATCGGCGAAAGCGTGTGGCTGGGCTGGTTCGAGTGCGCGCTGCTGGCCGACTTCGCCGAACTCGCCGCGCGGCGCGGCGACGCCGCGTTCGCCGAGCGCTGCCGCACCGGGATCGCCACGCTGCGCGCCGCGCTGGAGCAGCACGCCTGGGACGGCGCCTGGTACCGCCGCGCGTACTTCGACGACGGTACGCCGCTGGGTTCCCACACCAACGAGGAATGCCGCATCGACTCCATCGCGCAGAGCTGGTCGGTGCTCAGCGGCGCCGGCGAGCCCGAGCGCCAGCGCCAGGCGATGGCCGCGCTGGACCGCCGCCTGGTGGACCGCGACGCCGGCCTGGTGCAGCTGCTCGATCCGCCGTTCGACAAGTCCGCGCTCGACCCCGGCTACATCAAGGGCTACCTGCCCGGCGTGCGCGAGAACGGCGGCCAGTACACCCACGCCGCGATCTGGGCCGCGATGGCCTTCGCGAAACTCGGCGACGCCGCACGCGCCTGGGAACTCGCGCGCATGATCGCCCCCACCCGCCGCGGCGAGGACACCGCGCAAGTGGACATCTACAAGGTCGAACCCTATGTGGTCTGCGCCGATGTCTACGCGGTGGCACCGCACACCGGCCGCGGCGGCTGGAGCTGGTACACCGGCTCCGCCGGCTGGCTGTACCGGTTGCTGGTCGAATCCCTGCTCGGCCTGACGCTCGAGGCCGGCAAGCTGCGCCTCGCCCCGCTGCTGCCGCCCGAATGGGACGGCTACGAACTCGACTACCGCCACCGCGGCACGCCGTACCGCATCCGCGTGCGGCAATGTGACACCGGCACGGCAGGCAGCGTGCGGCTGGACGGCGTGCCGCAGGCCGACGGCCGCATTCCGCTGCACGATGACGGCGTGGAGCATCGCGTCGAAATCGAGCATCCGCGCGCGGGGTGACCCGCTATTGCGCCGGCACTCAGCGATCCAGCGGGCTCAGCACGCCATGCCCGCCGCGGTTGAGCACGTGGGTGTAGATCTGCGTGGTCTTCACGTCCTTGTGGCCCAGCAACTCCTGCACCGTACGGATGTCGCTTCCCGATTCCAGCAGATGCGTGGCAAAGCTGTGGCGCAGCGTGTGCGCACTCACCGGTTTGGCCAGACCTGCTTCGCGACAGGCCCGTTTCAGGGCACGTGCCAGCAAGGCATCGTCGAAATGATGCCGCCGCTCGCAACCATCGCGCGGGTCGCGCGAGCGACGCGGCGCCGGAAACACGTACTGCCAGCCGAATTCGCGCGGCGCCGATGGATATTTGCGCGCCAGGGCGAACGGCAACCATGCGACACCAAAACCTTCCTGCAAGTCGGCCTGGTGCAATTGACGCGCCCGCTCGACTTCGCGAAGCAAGGGTTCGACCAGCGAGCGCGGCAACATGGTATGGCGATCCTTGCCGCCTTTGCCGTCGCGCACGGTGATCTCGCCGCGATCGAAATCCACATCCTTCACCCGCAGGCGCAGCGCCTCCATCAAGCGCAGGCCCGCTCCATACAGCAGGCTTGCCAGCAGCCAAGGCCGGCCGTCCATGCGCGCCAGCAGGCGCGCCACCTCATCGCGCGACAGCACGGTGGGCACCCGCGCGGGTCGCTTGGCGCGAACCACGCCGTCGAGCCAGGGCAGTTGCGCCTGCAACACCTCGCGATACAGGAACAGCAGCGCCGAAAGCGCCTGATTCTGGGTGTTAGCCGCCACTTGCCCCTGCACCGCCGACCGCGACAGGAACTGCTCCACCTCAGCAGGTCCCATATCGCGCGGGTGCCGTTTGCCGTTGGCCAGGATGAAGCGGCGGATCCAGCCGACATAAACCTGCTCCGTGCGCAGGCTGTAATGCTTCACCCGAAGCACCCGTCGCACTTCGTCCAGCAGCCGCGGCGGCTTGCCCGCACCAGCATGCGTATCGGCGTTTTCGGGGCGATAAGACATACACACCTCATTTCGCGAGATATGCATGCCAGCATCCGTCCGTGCGGCGACCCGAGGTAGCCGGGCAAGTCCTTGATGGCGTGTAGGATTTCCCTGCTTGACGGCACGGCGGTTGATGTGGAGCATGGATGCATATGCCCCGATCCGGGGTCTACTAAGCGTTAGGCCGCTATGAGCGATCTTCATATAGCCGAAATTCCATATCCGTCAGGTGCTATCCGCTTCCGGTACTCACGCTACCTGGCAGCAGATGGCTCAACTTGGATTCGGCACGGCCTATTCCGTGCGTACCACGAGAGTGGCTTGCTTGCCTCTGAGGGCAACTATGAGCATGGCAAGGAGCACGGAGTTTGGCGGGACTATCACTCCAACGGTCAGGTCGCCGCAGAAGGGGCCTATGCTAATGGCGTAGAGTCAGGTGCTTGGCAATATTGGTCTGCAAACGGCACGCTTGATTCGCCGGGCGCGGCCTAACATTTCCGTAAGAGACTTCCGATCAAGCCCGGGCGCATGATGCTTTTGCCCTGAGCTTTCGGGCCACTGCTGGTCGTGGTGTTGTCCTGTTTTCTACGTGCTGCGCGTCAGTGCTGTGCGTGCTGCAACGAGTGTCAGACGGCATTTCCGTAACCGGTCTTGTTGAGCCGATGTGGCCGACTCGGACCTCTGTATAAACCGCACCCGAAGACCTCTTTCGTTCATCGGACTGTCCGGTGCCCGGGGATCGGCCGAAGCGCCGTTTGGACGTCCATCCAGTTAGCCAGGTTCTCTCCGGGGTGGTCTGACCTGTTGTCTACCGTGTCGCGCTGACGATGGAACGAAACTTCTTCTAGGCCACGTGCCTCGCGTGGCTTTGCCGGTGCATCGGATGGTTCAGGCAGGCGTGCGGGTCGTAGTCCACGTCGTGCGCCAGCACCGCCCAGATCTGCCGGGCATGCTTGTTGGCGATGGCCACGATCACCTTGCCGAAGGGCAGGCGCCCATCGAGTGAGCGTATCCACCGTTGCTCCGGCGTGGCTTTCTCCGTGGCCACGGCCTTGGCCCGCTGCAGGCTGCTGCGGGCGCCCTGGATCAGCAGCGTGCGCAGGTAGGCATCGCCGCGGCAGCTGATGCCACCCAGTTGCGCATGCCCGCCGCTGGAATGTTGCGTGGGCACCAAGCCGAGCCATGCGGACATCTGCCGCCCCTGTTTGAACTCGCGGGCGTTGCCCACCGTGGCCACCGCCGCATCGGCGGTGATCGGGCCGATGCCCACCATGGCGCGCAACTGCACGCACCGCGCGTCCTGACGCGCGTGGGCTTCGATGCGTGCATCGCACGCGTCGAAGTGCAGGCGCACCTGCGTCCAGTGATCGGCCAGGTCACGCAGCAACTCCTTGAACTCGGCGGGCAGTGCGAGCTGCGCATCCAGGTCCGCCAACCGTCGACGCAGCGCCCGATCGCCCTGCGCCACGATCACGCCGAACTCGGCGAGCAAGCCGCGGATGCGATTGCCGATGGCGAGCGATTCGACCTTGTAGCCCTCGCGCACCCGATGCCACGACAGGCGCACCTGCTGGTCGATGCCCTTGATCGGCACCAAGCGCATGTTGCCCTGGCGCGCCGCGGTGGCAATCGCCTCGGCGTCGGCGCGATCGTTCTTGCTGCGCGAGCTCTTGCGGAACGGTTTGACGAACTGGGCGGCCATGATCTTCGGCTGCAAGCCGTACGCCTGGCAGCGCCGCGCCCAATGGTGTGCCCCGCTGCACGCCTCCATCGCCACCACCGTGCCCGCCGGCAGCTGCGGCAGCCACGCGATAAACGCATCGCGACGCAAATCCTGCCGCCGCCGCACGTGGCCGGCGCCGTCCATCTCGCACGCCGAAAACACGCTCTTCGCCAAGTCCACACCCAGGGTTATAGTGCTCATGGAGACTTCCTCTTCTGCTGACGGTTGTGTCGCAACACCATCATGGCCTTCGAGGCCGTAAGGGGAGGAAGTCTCTTTTTACTCATTCAAGCCGAACCGGCTTCGCCGGTCGGCTTAACTCAGGCGTTAGAGCGCACATGGAAGCCTTGGCACCCAACCAGCTCATTGAGTACTACAAATCAGGCAAGCCGCTTGTCTGCGAGCTCGATGCAAGCCCGTACTTGTGTGAGTTCTGGCCTGTCTCCGAGCTTGGTACATACAACTCGGAGTACGAGGTGTCCAAGTACGCACCTGGTTTCTTTGGCTTCGCAACCAGTGGCGGTGGTGAGATGTTTGCAATCTCTCCTTCTGGCGGTGTGGTGTATCTTCCGTTCATAGGTATGGCACCCGCAGCCGCTCGCGTCTTGGCGCTATCTTGGGCAGCCTTTGAGCCACTACTCCGCGGTGTACTCTAACATTTCGTTCAAGGCGGACGGCTACGCCGCCGCTTAACTCCAGCGCTAGGTGTTTAGATGGCTCGCGACCTATATACGCTTCTTGATCTAGTAACAGACGAGGCCTCTTTCATCGCCTTCGTCAATGCTTTGACTGCTGACTTCGAGGAAGAACAGGAGATTGAGCGCACAACACCAAGCTCGCCATATTCCAGCGGCGCGCTTGGCTGGGAGAACAGTACTATTGACGCAATGCTCGGTGCAGCGGCGGCTTGGGGCAATTCCTAAGCTATGAATCCGGCCAACAACATAGCGGCCCAGAACCCTTGGCGTCGGTGTGCTCATATTCTTTTCGCGGGCGAGTTCTATGAGTAGGCGAGCACCTAACTACTCGTTCAAGGCGGACGCCTCCGGCGCTGCTTAACTCCAGCGTTAGACCGCGGGGAAGAGGGACTGTAACGTGATAGGAAATCTGTTAGGCGAAATATTCATAGCCATTGTCCTGGCTCTACTCATCTGCCCAGCATTGTGGGCACTACCATTCACCATATTTGAAAGTCATGTGGGTCGACAAATTTTCGACCGCACCAAATACAATAATGGTCTTACTCTGTACTATGTTTCCATCTTGTTGTTTGGAGTCGGCGTATGGGTTCTTGTAACTACCCAGTTTTGCACTGGCTGCTCAAGCGGACTCATGATCGCCCCACTTGTCCTGTTTCTCTCAGCCATGCTTTGGACGTTGCATGCACTTGCACGGCACCTAATCCGTAAGTCGCGGGAGAAGCCGCGGCGTGCGGTCTAACATTTCGTTCTAGGCGGACGGCTTCGCCGCCGCTTCACTCCTGCGTTATGGCCCAAGGAGAAGTTGTATCGTGAAAATGGACGGATCCAACTTCGAGTCATTCTCTTTATGGCGGCAGTGGTACTTCATCGGCATTTCTAGAGATGAGCCGGCCTCTTTGACGCTAGACCAAGAACAACTGCAGTCTTTGTTTTCGGTAACAAACTCGGCGGCGGTTTTGTCATCCGGCACACCGATTGATCCACGAGTTATCATCAACCATAAGGGCACGACGGTATGGACAGTATTGTTTGTCCTACCGTTAATGAATGACAAAGCCGGCCTTGAGGCCGTCGCGAATGGTAAATGCAGCCTTCAAATTCCTTCTTCGTTCATTCGTGGTGCTTTTAGCGGCCACGTAAACTGGCCGGATTCAATTATAAAAAGGTATCCCATTGGTTTAAAGAGCGGACACTTGTTCGTTCTACCCTTTCTACGGCATAAAGACTTGTCGGCACCTATTCCGCTTTCACGTTCGGTAAAAACTCCCGACGGCAAAATTGAAATATTGATGGTCAAGGAGTTTAATGACGCAAACCCAGAAAGCATGATGCGGTCTATTTATGAAATTTGCTCGGCCATAAATGCCGGTGTTGGGCCATAACTGTCCGTTCAAGGCGGACGGCTGCGCCGCCGCTTAACTCGAGCGCTAGGCGCCATTGGAGCTTCTGTGCAAAAGCACTTTGTAATCTGGATTGCGCTGCTCGGTACAAGCTGTACTTCTCAGGAGCCACCGTCATCAACAAGCTCGCCAGTACAAATCCAACCCGTAGAACGGGACTGCCTTCGAATCGTGAGAAGCGAAGTCGGCAACGTCCTTAACGAGGACAGCCCCAGGTTCCAAAGAGCATTGGACTCGTGCAAGAAGGGAACAGGCTATTACAGCGACGAATATGCGACCTGTATTCAACAGTCTCCGTACAGCAACACGCTTGAGTGTGCCTACAAAGCCCGAGGAATTGATAGATCAGAGCGCATTCCTGCCCTAAAGAATGCAAAGGTCGGACAGTACGGCCAGTATTCCGCGTCAATCGAAGAGGCGCTGTCGGCTATATACAAGGGCGCGGATCCTAAACGAAGCATCGATTCAATTACGCTCAATTCGTACTTGGAACGCAGAGACAAGTTCAGAGAGATCGCACACCTTCATAGAATCGAAGACGACCACGTCCCGATCAACGTAACTCAAGAAAGCTTCGAGAAAGATGGCGTCGAGTATTGGGTGGTTCGACAGACGTACCAGGAACTCCAGCTCGCAAAGGTCATGCGTAAAACTCAACGCGGGGCTGAGAGCGTTCTTTGCGTCCAATACGGTCCCATCGACAATAAGCTGATGTTGAATAACGGATTGTGTGCCGGCCTGCTAAAAGAACATTTCAAATTGACGTCGCCTGGCGCCTAACAATTCCGTAAGAGACTTCCGATCAAGCCCAGGCGCATGATGCTTTTGCCCTGAGCTTTCGGGCGCTTGCTGCAGCAATGCTGTGATGGTCGAACCACGGGTTTCTGGTCAATGCTGGCGATGCATGGGGGCAAACGGCATGAGCGACATCGATTCGGCTCACCCGGCGACTCACCCGTTCGATGCGATGGCCAAGGCGCCGGAGCATCACTTCGTCCCGCTGGACAACGGCAGGGTCCGCGTTCTCGATACGAAGGTCGAGCCCGGCCAGCGGACGCCGGTGCACGCGCACGAATGGCCTGCCGCGCTGTACGTGCTGAACTGGAGCGACTTCGTTCGCTACGATCCCGAGGGCAACGTCCTGCTGGACTCGTGCAACCTTGCCGCCCGACCCGCGGCGGACGCGGCGCTCTGGGGCGGCCCGATCGGCCCGCACTTCGTGGAGAACGTGGGCAACAGCGTCCTGCACATCCTTGCCGTGGAGATCAAGGATCCTGCGGAGGCCGGGGCCTGACCGGCGTCGGGCCTCGCACGATTCACCCACTTCGGGAGCCCTCATGTTCGACCATGTCGTATTCGGCGTCAGCGACTACGCCGCGAGCAAGGCGTTTTTCCTCAAGGCACTGGCACCGATCGGCATGGCCGTGGTTTCGGAGGGGCCGCTCGGCATCGAGCTCAGCGCGGACGGCAAGGTTTCGCTGTGCCTGTTCCAGACCGCGGAGAAGCCGGCGCATCTCCACCTGGCGTTCGTGGCCGAGAACCGCCAGCAGGTCGACGCCTTCCATCGCGCGGCGCTGGAAGCGGGCGGCACCAACCATGGCGCACCTGGCCTGCGTCCGAACTACAGCGGGAAATACTACGCGGCCTTCGTGATCGGCCCGGACGGGCACAACATCGAAGTGGTCTGCCACGAAGCCGAGGACTGACCAGGCATCCCGGGTGGATCACGGGGCCATGCGCCTCGCCTGAACCTGCCGGGACCACGCGGAACGGAGGGGCCGCACGGAACGGACTCCAGCGAACCGGCAACGGATGGTGCGTCCGCCGGGGCGCCGGTCGGTTACCTTTGCGCAAGCCGTGCGCCGGCCGGGGTTTCACCCGGCCTGCATGCTCCGAAACTTGTCCTTCAGATCTCGCCAGCGAGGGCCGCCATGATCTCTCCCAGTTCGATCGCGTTGACGGGCTTCATTGCCTGGGCACTGCTCCTGCTCGTGCTCATGGAGGTCATCCGCACGCAGCTCGTGTTGCGCGGCAAGGTTCCCGCCAATGGATTCATGCCGGACAACTCGGGGCTGTCGCCCTTCATGCAGCGGCTGGCCAGGGCCCACGCCAATTGCATCGAGGGCCTGCCGATCTTCGGCGGCCTGCTGTTGGTCGCGGTGGCCACGGGCAGGACGGCCATCACCGACCAGCTCGCCTGCGTCTTTCTTGCGGCGCGGGTGTTCCAGTCCCTCATCCACCTGGCCTCGACCAGCGCAACCGCGGTCACGATCCGCTTTGCGGCATTCGCCGTGCAAATGGCCATCGGTCTGTACTGGGCTTTCGGGCTGCTGGTATCGGCGTGACCCCTCCATCCATCCCGGCGGACGCGCCCGGGCTCCTTCGTCCGCCGCGCTCGAGCCGCGGCCACGAAACGCGACGGTCGGTGCTGGTGCGGGAAAGTCTCGTACCGATGCCCTGCGGAGCCGCCGTTCCGGTTCGATTGCCGTTGCACGGACTGCCGGGAGAGCACCGGCGCCCCGCCGATGTTCTTCGCGCAGGAGGACGTTGAAATCACGGGAGCTGCACTGCCACGAATCGACCGGCGACAGCGGAAACCGGCAAGGCGGGGGTTTTGTCCTTCCTGCGGCACCCAAGTGGCTGGCGCTGACGATGCGCCGTCCGGAAAGCGCGCACCAGCCATCCCGCGCCGATTCCCGTAGCATCGCTTATGCGCAAGCTTCACCCCGCGCCCGGCAAGCTGGGCGGTGTGCCAAGCCGCGCACGCGACATCCTGCGATGCGGGCGCCGGCCTTTGCGGCGCATCCCCACGCCACGCCCCTGCCAACCTGGAACAGACCCCGGCTCATGACGAACCCCGCTTCCGATGCCCTGGTGTTTTTCGGCGCCACCGGCGACCTGGCCTACAAGCAGATCTTCCCCGCCCTGCTGGCGATGGTGGCGCGCGACGGGCTGGACGTGCCGATCATCGGCGTGGCGCATGCCGGCTGGTCGGTCGAGCAGTTGCGCCAGCGCGCGCATGACAGCGTGGCGGAGGCGGCGCAGAAGGCCGGCAAGGGCGTGGACGAGGCCGCGTTCGCGAAGCTCGCCGCGCACCTGCGGTACGTGGACGGCGACTACAACGATGCGGCCACCTTCGCGCAGCTGAAGCAGACGCTGGGCGCTGCGAAGGCGCCGCTGCACTACCTCGCGATCCCGCCTTCGCTGTTCGGCACGGTGGTGACCAGCCTCAAGGCCGCCGGCTGCGCGGACGACGCGCGGGTGGTGGTGGAGAAGCCGTTCGGTCGCGACCTCGCCTCGGCGCAGGCGCTGAACCGCACGCTGCACACGGTGTTTCCGGAGTCCGCGATCTTCCGCATCGACCATTACCTCGGCAAGGAGGCGGTGCAGAACCTGTTGTACTTCCGCTTCGCGAACAGCGTGCTGGAGCCGGTGTGGAACAACCGCTACGTGGACCGCGTGCAGATCACCATGGCCGAGGAGTTCGGCGTGGACGGCCGTGGCAGCTTCTACGAGGGCGTGGGCGCGATCCGCGACGTGCTGCAGAACCATCTGCTGCAGGTGACCTCGCTGCTGGCGATGGACGCGCCGATCGGCAGCGACCCCGCCGCGCTGAACGCGGAGAAGCTGCGGCTGTTCCGCGCGATGCGCCCGCTGCAGCCCGCGGACGTGGTGCGCGGCCAGTTCCAGGGCTACCGCGAGGTGTCCGGCGTGGCGCCGGATTCCGACGTGGAGACCTTCGTGGCGCTGCGCCTCGCGATCGATACCTGGCGCTGGGCTGGCGTGCCGTTCCTGATCCGCGCCGGCAAGAAGCTGCCGCTCACCACCACTCAGGTGATGGTGGACATGAAGGCGCCGCCGCTGTCGGTGTTCGACGCGATAGCCGCGCCGCAGTCGAACTACTTCCGCTTCCGGCTCAGCCCGCAGGTGGTGATCGCCGAAGGCATGCGGGTGAAACTCCCGGGCGAGGCGCTGCGCGGCGAACCGGTGGAGCTGATCGCCCGCCACCACAGCGGCGTGGAGATGGCGCCCTACGAACGCCTGCTGAGCGACGCGCTGCGTGGCGACAACGCGCTGTTCACCAGCGACGAATGCGTGGAGGCGGCCTGGCGCGTGGTGGACAACGTGCTCGACCACAAGGACGCGGTGCGCCCCTACGCGCCCGGCAGCTGGGGCCCGCCCGAAGCGGCGGCACTGGCCGGCGTGGAAGGCTGGCACGACCCGCAGCCGGAGGCCGCGCCGCCATGCTGATCGACACCGCCGCGCCCGAGCCCTTGGTGTTCCTTTTGGACGTGGACGACACCTTGCTCGACAACGACCGCTTCGCCGCCGACCTCGGCGACGAACTGGAACGCCATTTCGGCGCCGCCGAGCGCGAGCGCTACTGGGCGATCTACGCCGAGCTGCGCGAGGAGCGCGGCTACGCCGATTACCTCGACGCCCTGCAGCGCTTCCGCAGCGGGCTGGACAACCACCCGGCCCTGCTCGCCATGTCCGGCTTCCTGCTGGATTACCCGTTCGAGCTGCGGCTGTTTCCCGGCGCGCTGGAAACCGTCGCCCATCTGCGCACGCTGGGCCGGCCGGTGATCCTCTCCGACGGCGACGTGGTGTTCCAGCCGCGCAAGATCCATCGCGCCGGGCTGTGGCAGGCGTTGCAGGGCGACGTGCTGGTCTACCTGCACAAGCAGCAGAGGCTGGACGCGATGCAGCAGCGCTACCCCGCCGCGCACTACGTGATGGTGGACGACAAGCCGGACATCCTCGCCGCGATGAAGCGCCAGCTCGGCGCGCGACTCACCACCGTGTGGGTGCGCCAGGGCCATTACGCCGCCGCCGCGGCGAACCAGGCCATCGAGCCCGCGCCCGACCTCGCGATCGCGTGCATCGCGGAACTGCGGGAGCGTAAGCTTGGAGATCTGCTGCCCGGCGCGGCCGCGACGACCGCCGTCTGAGCAAAACACTTTCCCACCACCCCAATGCCTCGAACCTTGCCCCACTCCCGAGACGTCATGCCCGCGAAAGCGGGCATCCATGGCGATCTTCGGCGAGTCCAGCCATGGATTCCCGCTTTCGCGGGAATGACGCCGCTGCCAGGTTCGAAGCCTTGCCCATCATCCCCGGAGCCAGCATGAAAGCCACACAGCAGTTGCACAACCTCGGCCAGAGCCTCTGGCTGGACAACATCACCCGCAGCCTGCTCGACGACGGCACGCTGGCGCGCTACATCGCCGAGTATTCGGTGACCGGCCTCACCTCCAACCCCAGCATCTTCGACGCGGCGATCGGCGGCGGCGACGCCTACGACGCCGGCATCCACGCCAAGTCGCTGGTCGGGCTGAAGGGCGAGGAACTGTTCATGGAGCTGGCGCTGGAAGACCTGCGCCGCGCCGCCGACCTGTTCAAGCCGGTGTTCGACGCCACCCACCAGGTGGACGGCTGGGTGTCGATGGAGGTCTCGCCGCTGCTCGCCGCCGACACCGCCGGCACCATCGCCGCCGCCGCCGCGATCCACGCGCAGGCGCAGCGGCCGAACCTGTACGTGAAGATCCCCGGCACGCCCGAGGGCGTTCCCGCGATCGAGGAGGCGATCTTCCGCGGCATCCCGATCAACGTGACCCTGCTGTTCTCCTGCGCGCAGTACCAGGCCGCCGCCGAGGCCTACCTGCGCGGCATCGAGCGCCGCGTCGCCGCCGGGCTGGACCCGCAGGTGGCTTCGGTGGCCTCGCTGTTCATCAGCCGCTGGGACGTGGCCGCGAACCCGCAGCTGCCGACGGAGCTGCACAACCAGCTGGGCATCGCGGTAGGCAAGCAGAGCTATCGCGCCTACCGCGAACTGCTGGCTTCGCCGCGCTGGCTGAAGCTCGCCGCCGCCGGCGCGCGGCCGCAGCGCCTGCTCTGGGCCTCGACCGGCACCAAGGATCCGAACGCGCCCGACACGCTGTACGTCGATGCGCTGGCCGCGCCCGACACCGTCGACACCATTCCCGAGAAGACCTTGCACGCGGTGGCCGACCACGGCAAGCCCGGCGCGGTGCTGCCGGTGGACGGCGGCGACGCCGAGGCGGTGCTGGCGAAGATCGCCAAGGCCGGCGTGGACCTCGATGCGCTGGCGAAGAAGCTGCAGGACGACGGCGCCGACGCCTTCGTGAAATCGTGGAAGCAGCTGCTGCAGCGCATCGCCGACAAGCAGGCCGCGCTGGCGGCCAGGGGCAAGGAGCCCGTCGCCCGATGAGCCGCGCCGACCTCACCCTGCTGCCCGAGTGGCAAGCCCTGCAGCAGCACTGCAACCAGCTTGAGACCCGCCACCTGCGCGAGCTGTTCGCCGCCGACCCGAAGCGCGGCGAGCGCCTGGTGGCCGAGGCTGCGGGCCTGTACTACGACTACTCCAAGCAGCGCGTCAACGACGATACCCTGCGCCTGCTGCGCGCGCTGGCCGCGGCGCGCGACCTCAAGGGCCGCATCGCGGCGATGTTCCGCGGCGAGCGCATCAACGCCACCGAGAACCGCGCCGTGCTGCACGTGGCGCTGCGCGCACCGCGCGGCGAGAAGATCCTCGTGGACGGCCACGACGTGGTGCCCGACGTGCACGCGGTGCTGGACCGCATGGCCGCGTTCGCCGACGCCGTGCGCGGCGGCGCGTGGAAAGGCCACAGCGGCAAGCCGATCCGCAACGTGATTTCCATCGGCATCGGCGGCTCCGACCTCGGCCCGGTGATGGCGTATGAAGCGCTGCGCAACTACAGCCGGCGCGACATGACGTTCCGCTTCGTGTCCAACGTGGACGGCACCGACTTCGCCGAAGCGGTGCGCGACCTCGACGCCGCCGAGACGCTGTTCATCGTCTGCTCCAAGACCTTCACCACGCTGGAGACACTCAGCAACGCGCACGCGGCGCGGGCCTGGTGCGTGGCCGCGCTGGGCGACGAGAAAGCGGTGGCGAAGCACTTCGTGGCGGTGTCCACCGCTGCCAGGGAAGTGGAAAAGTTCGGTATCGACACCGCGCAGATGTTCGGCTTCTGGGACTGGGTAGGCGGCCGCTACTCGATGGATTCGGCGATCGGCCTGTCCACCATGCTGGCGATCGGTCCCGACCATTTCCGCGCCATGCTCGCCGGCTTCCACGCGATGGACGAGCATTTCCGCAGCGCGCCGTTCGAGCGGAATCTTCCGGTACTCATGGGCCTGATCGGCCTGTGGAACGCGAATTTCCTCGACGCCACCACGGTGGCGGTGCTTCCCTACGAGCAATACCTCAAGCGCTTCCCCGCGTATCTCCAGCAGCTCACGATGGAGTCGAACGGCAAGCACGTCACGCTGGACGGCGCGCACGTGGACTACGCCACCGGCCCGATCTACTGGGGCGAGCCAGGCACGAACGGCCAGCACTCGTTCTACCAGTTGATCCACCAAGGCACGCGGCTGGTGCCCTGCGACTTCATCGGCTTCGGCCAGACCTTGCAGCCCGTGCCTGCCCAGGGCGGCGGCGACCAGCACGACTTGCTGATCGCGAACCTGATCGCGCAGGGCGAGGCGCTGGCCTTCGGCAAGACCGCCGAGGAAGTGCGCAACGAGGGCACGCCCGAAGCACTGGTGCCGCACCGCACGTTCGAGGGCAACCGGCCCAGCACCACGATCCTCGCCGAGAAACTCACGCCGTACGCGTTGGGCACGCTGGTGGCGCTGTACGAGCACAGCGTGTTCGTGCAGGGCGCCATCTGGGACATCGACTCCTTCGACCAGTGGGGCGTGGAACTGGGCAAGCAGCTCGCGAAGACCACCATCGCCGAACTCGTCGCGACGACCGAGCCGAAGCTGGCGCACGACAGCTCGACCAATGCCTTGATCCGTCGTTATCGTGCGCTGCGCGACAACCAGTCGTAACGTTTTGTAGGAGCGGCTTCAGCCGCGACGCTCTCCTCGACCCGATCGAAACGTCGCGGCTGAAGCCGCTCCTACAAAGTCGGCGACACGCCATGAAAGGTTTCCAAAGCCCATGAGCCAGCAGATCAGCCCGCTCGCCGGCAAGCCGGCGCCGGCATCCATCCTCGTCGACATCGGCAAGCTGCTCGGCGCGTACACGGCGGTGAAACCCGACCCGTCGGTGCCCGCGCAGCGCGTGGCGTTCGGCACCTCGGGCCACCGCGGCTGCTCGTTCGACGGCAGCTTCAACGAGCAGCACATCCTCGCGATCAGCCAGGCGATCTGCGACTACCGCAAGAGCAAGGGCATCGATGGCCCGCTGTTCATCGGCGCCGACACCCACGCGCTGTCGCAGCCCGCGTTCGAGAACGCGCTGGAAGTGCTGGCCGCGAACGGCGTGGCGACGATGATCTCCGCGGGTGGCGAGTTCACGCCCACGCCGGCGGTGTCGCACGCGATCCTGGTCTACAACAAGGGGCGCACCACGGGCCTCGCCGACGGCATCGTGATCACGCCCTCGCACAACCCGCCCGACAACGGCGGCTTCAAGTACAACCCCACCAACGGCGGCCCCGCCGACACCGACATCACGAAGTGGGTGGAGAACCGCGCGAACGCGATCCTCGAAGCCGGGCTCAAGGACGTGAAGCGCGTGCCGTTCGCGCAGGCGCGCAAGGCCGCCACCACGCACGAGCACGATTACCTCGGCGCCTACGTGGCGGACCTCGCGAACATCATCGACTTCGACGCGATCCGCGGCGCCGGCGTGTGCATGGGCGTGGACCCGCTGGGTGGCGCCGGCGTGCACTACTGGGCGCCGATCGCCGAGCGCTACCAGCTCGACCTCAGCGTGGTGAGCAGCGAGGTCGATCCGCAGTTCGCGTTCATGACGGTGGACTGGGACGGCAAGATCCGCATGGACCCGTCCTCGAAGTACGCGATGCAGCGACTGATCGGCCTCAAGGACAAGTACGACGTGGCCTTCGCCTGCGACACCGACCACGACCGCCACGGCGTGGTGTCGCGCTCGGCCGGCCTGATGGAACCGAACCACTACCTCTCGGTGCTGATCGACTACCTGTTCCGCCACCGCCCGCGCTGGAACGCGAAGGTGGCGGTGGGCAAGACCGTGGTCACCACCGCGCTGATCGACCGCGTGGTCAAGCGCCTCGGCCGTTCGCTCGTCGAGGTGCCGGTGGGCTTCAAGTGGTTCGCCGAAGGCCTGTTCGACGGCCAGCTCGGCTTCGGCTGCGAGGAAAGCGCCGGCGCCTCGCTGCTGCGCCACGACGGCTCGGTGTGGACGACGGACAAGGACGGCCTGGTGCCCGCCCTGCTCTCCGCCGAGATCACCGCGCGCACGGGCAAGGACCCCGGCGAACTGTTCGGGCAGCTCACCCGCGACCTGGGCCGCCCGTATGCGAACCGCGTCGAGGCCGCCGCCACGCCCGCGCAGAAGGCGAAGCTCGCCAAGCTCTCGCCCGACCAGCTGAAGACCGATTCACTCGCCGGCGAGAAGATCGTGCAGGTGCTGGACAAGGCGCCCGGCAACGGTGCCGCCATCGGCGGCATCAAGGTGGTCAGCGAAAGCGGCTGGTTCGCCGCCCGCCCCTCCGGCACCGAGGCGATCTACAAGATCTACGCCGAGAGCTTCAGGGACGAGGCTCACCTCGCGAGCCTGCTGCAGGAAGCCCAGTCAGTGGTGGATGCGGCGCTGGCCTGAGGTGTTTTCCCTCCCCCGCTCGCGGGGGAGGGTGCCGAAGGCGGGCGGGGGCGCGGCGCGGCCGCGCTGCATGCACGAAGGGCACCCCACCCCGGCCCTCCCCGGCAAGCAGGGGGGGAGAAATCCATCAGCGATGCAAGGCCCGGTGCGCGATGTCGCGCCGGCAGAACGCGCCGTCGAAGCGGATCTTCGCCACGGCGTCATAGGCATGCTCGCGGGCGGCGGCGATGTCCTTGCCCAGCGCGCAGACGGTGAGCACCCGGCCACCGGCGGTGACGGCGCGACCTTCGGCATCGAGCTTGGTGCCGGCGTGGAACACCTTGGCGTCGGCACCGAAGTCCGCGTCGAGGCCGTCGATCACGTCGCCGCTCTTCACCTTGCCGGGATAGCCGCCGGCCGCCACCACCACGCCCAGCGACGGCCGCGCATCCCATTGCGCGCGGGTCTGCGCCAGCCGGCCGTCCAGCGCGGCCTCGATCAGCTCGACCAGGTCGGACTTCAGGCGCAGCATGATCGGCTGCGTCTCCGGGTCGCCGAAGCGCACGTTGAACTCGATGACTTTCGGGTTGCCGGCCTTGTCGATCATCAGGCCCGCGTAGAGGAAGCCGATGAAGGGTGCGCCTTCCATCGCCATGCCGTGGAGGGTGGGCTCGATCACCTGCTTGAGGATGCGCTGCTCCACTTCGGGCGTGACCACCGGCGCGGGCGAGTACGCGCCCATGCCGCCGGTGTTCGGGCCGAGGTCGCCCTCATCGCGACGCTTGTGGTCCTGGCTCGAGGCCATCGGCAGCGCGTGCTGGCCGTCGCTCATCACGATGTAGCTCGCTTCCTCGCCGTCGAGGAATTCCTCGATCACCACCCGCGCCGAGGCGTCGCCGAACGCGTGCGCGCCCAGCATGTCGTGCAGCGCCAGCTCCGCGTCGGCCTGGGTCAGCGCCACCACCACGCCCTTGCCGGCGGCGAGGCCGTCGGCCTTGATCACGATCGGCGCGCCGTGCGTGCGCACGTAGGCCAGCGCCGGGTTCAACTCGGTGAACACCGCGTAGCGCGCGGTGGGGATGTTGTGGCGTAGCAGGAAATCCTTGGCGAAGGCCTTGGAGCCTTCCAGCTGCGCGGCGATCGCGCGCGGCCCGAAGATGCGCAGGCCGGCGTTGCGGAACCTGTCCACCACGCCCGCCACCAGCGGCACCTCGGGGCCAACCACGGTCAGCGCCACCTTCTCGCGCTTTGCCAGCGCCAGCAGACCGTCCAGATCGGTCACCGCCACGTCCGCGTTGCGCACGCCGCGCTCGCGCGCGGTGCCCGCGTTGCCCGGCGCCACGATCACCTCGTCCACCCGCGGCGACTGCTTGAGCTTCCACGCCAGCGCGTGCTCGCGCCCGCCGTTGCCGATGACCAGGACTTTCATGCCGATGACTCCGAGGGGGGCGCCGCGTGGAAATGGACGGCCATTGTAGCGGCTGCTGCTGCGACGGCCCTGGATGGCCCGACGGCTTGCAGGTGCGGGCGACGCAAATCGAAAGACTCTCCGGCGGCCGCGTTGCGACAACGCCGGAGACAGCGTGTGCGATGGCTTGCCTGAAAAGGCCCGCATCGCCTGCCGATCAGGCCGTGGCGGCAAATGCCGCCATCCCTGACCGATCCCGCGGACGGTCCGCCAGGCTCGCCCCGGGACGGGCCCGCGGCCCTACGGTAAAGTCCGCAAGCCGTTTGCGCCCGTGTCGGCCAAGAGGGCGACGCGTTCCCGGACGGTGGTGGGTCGTCGACCGTGCAAGCCATGTCTCCTGATCGAAAACAGAGGGTGATTCCTTGCCGCCTGCCTCGCCCGGCACCTCGCTGATCCACCGGCTGTCCCTCACCCTCTGGGGGCTGTTCCTGGCACTGCTGCTGTTGCTGTCGGTGCTGGGCTACGTCGCCCTGCGGCTGGCGGCGGATCGCGTGGTGCCGCTGGCCATCCGGCAGTGGGTGCAGCTCAAGGCGCAGACCAACGAGAGCCTGTTCGTGCAGGCCGACGCCAGCGTGCGCCGGCTGCGCCAGACGCTGGTGCAGCGGCTGGACCAGGCTCCGCCCGATACGGCCGGGCGCTTCGACAGCTTGTTCGCGCGCAGTCCGGACGGGCTGTGGCGCGTGCGTCCCGGGTTGGTGGACACCGAGAACGCCCCCACGCTGTACCTGCACGACGGGCCGCATGGCCTCTCCGATTCGGTGCGCCTGCGCGCCGTCGTCAGCTACGAACTGCTGCGCGAGCAAGGCCCGGCGCTGGTGCCGCCGTTCTTCTCGGCCTACATGGACTTCGTGGAAAACGGGCTGATGGTGTATGCCCGCGGCATCAATTGGGGCGGCAATGCCGACGCGCGGGCCAGCAACGCGAACTATCCCACCATGCTGGGCGCCGACCCGCGCCGCAATCCCGGGCGCCAGGTGTTCTGGACGCCGGTGTACCTGGACCACCAGGCCCACACCTGGATGGTATCCGCCATCGCGCCACTGGACTGGCACGGCCACTGGGTGGGCACGCTGGGGCACGACGTGGCGATACAGACACTGATCGACTCCGTGGCTCCTCCTCGCCCCCACGCGGCCGTGCAACAACTCATCATGGACAGTCGAGGCGACCTGATTGCCCACCTGCAGTTGCGCGAGCGCATCGCCGCCGCGCAGGGCCAGCTGCAGATCGCCGCGTTGCGGGATCCCGCGCTCGAACAGGTGCTGCGCATGGTGCTGGCCGCCCGCACCGACGCCGGGACGGGCCGCACGCCCGACGGCAGCCAGTGGGTGGCCTGGTCGCGCATTCGCGGGCCGGGCTGGTTCCAGGTGAATGTGCTTCCGGAGAAGCGCGTGGACCAGTGGGTCTTGCTGTGCTGGCTGGCGATGTGCGCCATCGGCCTGCTGGTGCTGGCGCCCGGCCTCTGGCTGCTGCGCCGTCGCGTCGATGCGCTGGTGACCCGTCCGCTGCTGCGCCTGACCCATGCCGTGGACGAGCTGGGCCAGGGGCGCATACCCCAGCCTATCGCGCTGGGCGGCCCCGACGAGCTGGGGCGGTTGGCGAACGCCCTCGACACCATGGTGGCCGAGCTGGCGCAGCAGCGCGAGCGGCTCACCACGCTGGCCGAGTGCGATGCCCTGACCGGGCTGCACAACCGCCACTACTTCGAGGCCGAACTGGCGCGCTTCTTCCGGGGCGGCGCGCGCGCCGGCCAGCAGGGCGCCGTGCTGCTCTTCGACCTGGACGAGTTCAAGTACGTCAACGACACCTTCGGCCATTTCGCGGGCGATGCGATGCTGCTGCGCGTGGCGGGCGAAACCAGGGCGCTGGTGCGCGGGACCGACAGCTTGTGCCGGCTGGGCGGCGACGAGTTCGCCGTGTTCATGCCCCACGCCACGCTGGACGGCGCCCTGGTGCTGGCGGAGCGCATCGTGCGCACCGTGGGGCGGATGGCGCTGGAAATCGAAGGACAGTCCCTGCGGCTGACCGCCAGCCTGGGCGTGGCGCACTACCCAGACCACGGCCAGGGCGCGGAAGAACTCGTGTCGCATGCCGACATGGCGATGTACCAGGCCAAGCGCCTGGGCAAGAACCGCTGGAACGTCTACCGCTCCGACCGCAACGCCGTGCAGGCCATGGCCACCCGCCTGGCCTGGAACGAGCGCATCGAGCACGCGCTCGAACGCAACCTGCTGCGCCTGCATTTCCAGGGCGTGTACCGCACGAGCGACGGCGGGATGACGCATCTGGAGGCGCTGGTGCGCATGGTGGACGAGGCCGATCCCGCGCAATGCATCCTGCCGGACCAGTTCATCGGCCATGCGGAAAAAAGCGGCAAGATCCTCGACATCGACCGCTGGGTGGTGCGCGAAAGCATCGCGTTGCTGGCCGCGCACCCCCGGCTGCCGGCCCTGGCCATCAACATCTCGGGACGCTCGTTCGACGATCCCGACCTGCCCGGCTTCATCACCACCGAGCTGGCCAGGCGGGGCGTGGCGCCGAAGCGGTTGCTGGTGGAGCTGACCGAGACGGCCGCCATTTCCGACCTGCGCGACGCCGAGCGCTTCATCGACGCGCTGCGGCACGCCGGCTGCACCCTGTGCCTGGACGATTTCGGCAGCGGCTTCGCCTCGTTCGCCTACCTCAAGCACCTCAAGGTGGACATGCTCAAGATCGACGGTCTGTTCATCCGCAACCTGCCGCACGACCGCGACAACCAGGTGTTCGTGCGCTCCATCATCGAAGTGGCCCGCGGCATGGGCAAGCACTCCGTGGCCGAATTCGTGGAAGACGAGGAGACCTTGCGCCTGCTGCGGGAATTCGGCGTGGACATGGTGCAGGGCCACCACCTGGACAAGCCCCGCGCGGATCACCCTGCGCTGCGGGAATGACCTCGTGCTTGTCGGCGCGGCAACGACTGCCGCGCTGAAAGCGGCCGCTTCGCAACGGGACGATTGCGTGCGAAGCCGTCGCCGCCGCCGGATTTTCGGCAGGCAGAACCCGGCGAGTCAGTCCAGCAGGTCCAGCAGCGCGCCGCGCGGCAACTTGCCCGTCTCGTTGCGCGGCAGTACATCCACCAGGCGCAGGCGGCGGGGCAGGAACACCGGGTCGATGGCGCGGCGCAAGGCGTCGAGGATCGCCGCCTCGGTGAGCGCGGGCGCCACCGCCAGCGCGGCGATGCGGCGCACGCCGGCGGCGTCGGGTTCATCGAGCTGGAACACGATGCCGTCCTGCACACCCGGTATCGCCAGCAGGCGCCGGGTGAGGTCGCCCAGCGAGGCGCGCTTGCCGGCGATTTCCAGCAGATCGGTGTTGCGGCCGCACAGGCGGAAGCGACGGCCTTCGTCGTGCAGGCTCACGATGTCGGCCAGCACCACCGGGGCGTCGAGCTGGGGCGCCTCGATCAGGGTGCCGTCGGGCTGCGGGTGCAGGCGCACGCCTTCGTACAGCGTCCAGTCCGCGTCGCGGGTCACGCGACGGCTGGCGAAGGCGCAGGTCTCGGTGGAGCCGAACACTTCCAGCAGCGGCGCGCCGAAGGCCTGTTCGGCGGCTTGCGCCAACTCGGGCGGCAGCGGCGCGGTGGCGGACAGGATCGCCGCTAGCGGCGGCAGCGCGGTGCCGTCGGCGACCAGCGCACGCAGATGCACTGGCGTGGTCACCAGCACGCGCGGCGCGGGCACCTCGGCCAGCCCGGCGGCCACGTCGGCGGGGAAGAACGGCCGCCCCGCGTGCACGCCCACCTCGCCGAGCAGCGGCAGCAGCACGCTCATCTCGATGCCGTAGATGTGCTGCGGCGGCACGGTGGCGACCACGTGGAAGCGCTCGCCGGCCACGGCGGCGAGCATCGCCCGGGTGCCGGCGCTGCTGGCGGTGAGGTTGCGCCAGCTCTTGGCGTTGGCGCGCGGCGCGCCGGTGGAGCCGGAGGTGTAGCCGATCGCCACGATCTGTTCGGCGGGTATCGCCGGCGCCAGCGCCGACACGGCGTCGGGATCGACGTCCAGCACGGGCAGCTTGCGGTAGCCGTGCGGCGCGGGCGCCAGCGCCAGTTCGCCCAGCGCGTAGCTGCCGGGATGCGCGGCCATCACCTCCTCCACCGCCTGCGGCGCGCGCGAGGGCGGCAGCAGGTTGGCCTGGCCGCGCCGCGCGATGGCGCAGAACGCGACCAGGAAGGCGTAGCGGTCCTCGCACAGGTTCACCGCGGCGCTCGCCTCGGGCAGCAACGCGGCGACCTGTTCGACGTGGGCGAGGAACTGCGCCGCGCGCACCGCCACGCCGTGGCGCCAGGCCACGATGCGGCATGGATCCCCGGCGTGCAGCAGGGGCAGCACGGCTTGCGCCGATTCACGCTCCAGGCTGTCGTGGACGATGGCCAAGTGTTGCTGCTCTCCCAGGTTGGCGGCCACCAGCGGCCGCGCTGCGCCCCGCCCATGCGAGGGTGGCGTCCGGATGCTAGGGGTTCCCCTTGCTCGCGCTGCTGAATCGCGCTCGCCAGTCGCAGTCGCGATTCACCGGCGAGTCAGGCGCGGATGATAGCGCCGGTGAGTGCATCGCGGATGGTGGTGGGGCGGTCCTGTGCGCCCAGCGGGGCGTCGAGCAGGCCGGCCAGCGTGTCGCCGAAGTAGTCGCGCACGGTCTGTGCGCTCTTCGCGGGCGGCCTACCGTGCGGGTTCGCGCTGGTGGAAACCAGTGCGCCGCCATACGCGCGGCATAGCGCGGCAGCGGGTTCGTGGGCGGTGACGCGCAGTGCGATGCCCGCGTGTGCACCGACCACCCAGTCGGGCACGGCGGCGCTGCGCGGGAAGATCCAGGTGTGCGGGCCGGGCCAGCTGGCGCGCACTTCGTCCAGCACCGTGTCGGGCACCTTGCTGAAGTCGATGTAGCGCTCGACCTGGGCGAAGTCGGCGGCGATCAGCAGCACGCCCTGGGTGGCGGGACGCTGCTTGAGCGCGAAGATCTGGTCGAACGCCGCGCGGTCGTGCGGGTCGCAACCCAGGCCGTAGACCGCCTCGGTGGGATAGGCCAGCACGCCGCCCGCGCGCAGCAGCGCGGCGGCGGCGTCGAGTTCGGCCAGGGTGAAGGTTTGCGGCATCGGGTCAGTGATCCACGGGCGCCATGCCCATGGGGGTGCGGCAGCCGGGTGCATGGGGCTGGCGCAGGTCGGGCCGTAGGTCGGGCTTCAGCCCGACTTGTTCCGTGTGTCGGGCTGAAGCCCGACCTACGAGCATTGCCGCTCTCCGGCCGGCAGCGGGCAACCGCGGAGGCGCAGCATGTCGCACATCAGGCGGGCGTCTTCTTCGCGGCGACCTTCTTCGCTGCAGCCTTCTTGGTCGCGGTTTTCTTGGTGGCCGTCTTCTTCGCCGGCGCCTTCTTGGCGGCGGCCTTCTTCACCGCCGTCTTCTTCGCGGCCGGTTCCTTCTTCGCCGCGGTCTTTTTCACGGCGGCGGTCTTCTTGCCGAAGCGGCCGCCCTTCTTCACCGGTGCGGCGGCGAGCAGCTCCAGGCACTGCGCCTCGGTGAGTTCCTTGGGCTCCTGGTCCTTGGGGATGCGCGCGTTCTTCTCGCCGTCGGTGATGTAGGGGCCGTAGCGGCCGTTGAGCACCTGCACGCCGTTGCCGAAGTCCGCGATCACGCGGTTCGCGAGCAGGGTGAGTTTCTCTTCCACCAGCTGCATCGCGCGCGGCAGTTCGATGGTGTAGGGATCGTCCTCGGGCTTGAGCGAAGCGTAGGTGCCGCCCTGTTTCACGAACGGGCCGAAGCGGCCGATGCCCACGCTCACCTCGTCGCCGTTCGGCGCGGCGCCCAGCTGGCGCGGCAGCTTGAACAGCTCCAGCGCCTCGGCCAGCGTGATGGTGTGCATGCTCTGACCGGGGCGCAGGCTGGCGAATTGCAGCTTCTCGTCCGAGTCCTTGTCGCCGATCGCGGCATACGGTCCGAAGCGGCCCAGGCGCACGAACACCGGCTTGCCGCTCTTGGGATCGGTGCCCAGCTCGCGCGCACCGGTGGCCTCGCTGCGGTCCACCGATTCGGTCTTCTCGTCCACCTGCTGCTTGAACGGCTGCCAGAAGCGCTGCATCAGCGGCACCCAGGCTTCCTCGCCGCGGCTCACCGCGTCGAGCTCGTCTTCCAGCTTGGCGGTGAAGTCGTAGTCCACGTAGCGGCTGAAGTGCTGGGCGAGGAACTTGCCCACCGCGCGGCCGATGTCGGTGGGCTTGAAGCGGCGGCTGTCGAGCAGCACGTATTCGCGGTTCAGCAGCACCTGGATGATGCTGGCGTAGGTGGACGGACGGCCGATGCCGTATTCCTCCAGCGCCTTCACCAGCGAGGCTTCCGAATAGCGCGGCGGCGGCTCGGTGAAGTGCTGGTCAGTCTGGATGTCCTTCAGCGGCACGTCCTCGCCCTTCTCCAGCCGCGGCAGGCGGCGGCCTTCGTCGTCGTCATCGGCGTTCTTCTGGTCGCGACCTTCCTCGTAGACGGCGAGAAAGCCGGGATCGACCACGGTGGTGCCGGTGGCGCGAAACGCAGCGGGACCGCCCGCGGCATGCGGCAGCTCGAAGTCCACCGACACGGTGTTCAGCGTGGCGTGGAGCATCTGGCAGGCCACGGTGCGCTTCCAGATCAGCTCGTACAGCTTGCGCTGCTCGTCGTTGAGGTAAGCCGATACTTCGCGCGGCGTGCGCATGGCGGAGGTGGGGCGGATCGCCTCATGCGCCTCCTGCGCGTTCTTGCTCTTGGCCTTGTAGAACTGCGGTCCGTCGGGCAGCGCCTTGTGGCCGTAGTCGCGGGCGATCAGCGCGCGCAGCTCGGCCAGCGCGTCGTCGGCCAGCGCCACCGAGTCGGTACGCATGTAGCTGATGAGGCCCACGTTGCCCTCGCTGCCGAGGCTCACGCCTTCGTACAGGCCCTGCGCCACCTTCATCGTGCGGCTGGTGGTGAAGCCGAGCTTGCGCGCGGCCTCCTGCTGCAGGGTGGAGGTGGTGAATGGCGGCGCGGGGCGACGCTTGCGCTCCTTGCTGCCCACCTCGGCCACGGTGAGGCGGCCGTGCGCGGCTTCCTTCAGCGCGTTGCGCGCGGCGTGCGCATCGTGTTCGTTGGTGAGGTCGAACTGCTCGAACTTCTTGCCGTTGAGCTTGGTGAGCCTGGCGCTGAATTCGCCGTCGGCGTGGCGCAGTTGCGCTTCCACCGTCCAGTATTCGCGCGCCTTGAACGCCTCGATCTCCTCCTCGCGCTCCACGATCATGCGCAGCGCGGGCGACTGCACGCGGCCGGCGGAGAGGCCGCGCTGCACCTTGCGCCACAACACCGGCGACAGGTTGAAGCCGACCAGGTAGTCCAGCGCACGGCGCGCCTGCTGCGCGTCCACCATGTCCAGCGACAGCTCGCGCGGCGCGGCCACCGCGGCCTTGATCGCCTTCGGCGTGATCTCGGAGAACACCACGCGGTGCAGCTGCTTGCCCTTGGTGAGGCCGCGGTCCTTGAGGATCTCGCTGATGTGCCAGCTGATTGCCTCGCCTTCGCGATCCAAGTCGGTCGCGAGGTAGATGTCGTCGGCCAGCTTGGCCGCCTTGGCGATCGCATCGACGTGCTTCTCGTTGCGCTCGATCACCTCGTACTTCATGGCGAAGCCGTGGTCCGGATCGACCGCGCCCTCCTTGGGCTTCAGGTCGCGCACATGGCCGTAGGAAGCAAGGACCTGGAAGTCCTTGCCGAGGTATTTGTTAATCGTCTTGGCCTTGGCGGGCGACTCGACGATGAGCAGGTTCTTGGCCATGAATCTCTGATTGGGTGGTGTGGTGATTCATGCCGCAGTGCGACATGTCTATATATTAGTGAGACCACGCCGGCCGGCAGACTGTCAAGCCGGGCGGCGTGAAAGCGCGCCGTGGCGCGGGTTTCGGGGCACCGACTACCCCGGCATGCACTGGTAGCGGTTGCCCGGCAGGCCGGCCACGCGCCCCTCCAGCTCCAGCATCAGCAGCATCGAGGACAGCGCCGCCGCGGCCAACCCGCTGCGCCGCACCAGCTCGTCCAGTGTGGCCGGGTCGTGGCCCAGTGCATCGAGCAGGCGGCGGTAGTCCGGGTCGTCGCGCCAGCCGCCGTCGCGGATGGGGGCCGGGGCATCGGGCCGGGCCAACCGCTCGGCCAGTTCCACCCCCAGCGCACGCGCCGCCGGGGCCAGCGCCTCGATCACCTCGGCCGGCTCCTCGACCAGCCGGGCGCCGTCGCGGATCAGCCGGTGGCAGCCGCGCGCCAGCGGGTTGGCGATGGAGCCCGGCAGTGCGAACACCTCGCGGCCCTGCTCGCCGGCCAGCCGCGCGGTGATCAACGAGCCGGACTGCAAGCCCGCCTCCACCACCACGGTGCCCAGCGCCAGTCCCGAGATGAGACGGTTGCGGCGCGGGAAGTGGTCGGCGCGCGCCGCGGTGCCGGGTGGGAACTCGCTGACCACGGCGCCCTGCGCCGCGATCCGCTGCGCCAGCGCGTGGTGCTTGCGCGGGTAGACCCGGTCCGGCCCGGTGCCGACCACTGCGACGGTGGCGCAGCCCGCATCCAGCGCGGCCGCGTGGGCGGCGCCGTCGATGCCATCGGCCATGCCGCTGGTCACCGTGAAACCGGCCAGCGCCAGCGCGCGGGCGAAGCGGCGCGCATGTTCCAGCCCCGCCGGGCTGGCGCCGCGCGCGCCCACGATAGCCACCTGCGGATGCAGCAGCAGGCCGGCGTCGCCGGCCACGAACAGCGCGGCGGGCGGCTGCGGGATGGTTTCCAGGAGCGGCGGGAAATCCGCCTCGGTGCAGCGCAGCAGGCGATGGCCGGGTTCGGCCAGCCAGGCGAGATCGGCGGCGAGGCGCGCCTCGTCGGGGGCGTCCAGCCAGGCGGCGGCGCCCTCGTCCAGCGCGGCGGCCTGCCGGCGCAGCCGCGCCAGCGCGGCATCGATGCGGCCGTCGGCCGCGGCCAGCGCCTCGCGCAGGCCGCCCTGGCCCAAGCCCGGAGTGCGCAAGGCGGTGAGCCAGGCGCGCAGTTCTTCCGTTTCGTCCATCACCGCAGTGTACGCAGTCGGCTCCAACAAAAACGGCGCGGACTGAGCCGCGCCGTCGTGTCGGTCGATGCCTATGTGAACCTTATTCCGGCAGGCGCAACTTGTCGCCCTTCTTCACCGGACGCAGGCCGTCCATCACCAGGCCGTAGCTGACGTTGTCGAAGGTGCGGAACACCATCACGTGGCCGATGTATTCCTCCGGCAGGGTCACCCGCTTGCCCACGCCGCGGTTCCAGCTGTTGCTGGCCACATCGTCGTGGATGTTCTCGCCGGGCTGCCAGATCGCGAAGGTGGTGCCGTTGTCCACGCCGTCCTTCGAGCCCACCGACAGCGCCACCACCTGGTGCGGCCCCACCGCGTCCATCGCGTCGGTGAACGCGATCACGCGGCCGTCCTTGGGCTGGTCCTTCGGCGGATGCGGGTAGAAGTACGGGGCGTACGGGTTGTCGTCCACCGGCATGATGCGGTCGCCGCTGCGCACTTCCTGGGTGGAATCGAGCAGCAGCAGGGTGGACGGGTCGCCGGTGCGCAGCGTCTCGGCGGTGCCGATCACCTTCACCTCGACGCCCATGTCGCGGCCGCGGCGATAGTGGCCGGAGCCGTTGTCGAAGTCCTCTTCCCACGGCGACTTCACCATCGCCGCGTTCGCGTACAGCTCGTCGCCGAACACCGCGCTGCCGCCGGAGCCGTCGTCGAAACCGCGGAACACGTGCTCGGGCCGCACGATCGCCCAGCGCTGGCCGGGCTGGCTGTCGAGGCCGCGCACGTAGAGGTTCTGGCCCGAGGTGGCGCGCAGCTGGTTCTCTTCCACGCCCACCACGTAGGGGGCCTTGCTGACCGCGCTGGAATCCATCACGCGCAGGTCCTTCAGGAAGGTCTTCAGCGCATCCAGCGGGATCGCCGGCACCGCCTCGCCTTCGCGGTGCATGCTGGGCGTCAGCTTCAGCGCGGGACCGTTGATGAAGGACAGGTTGAGCACGTCGCCCGGGTAGATCAGGTGCGGGTTCTTCACCTGCGGATTGGCCTGCCAGATCTCCGGCCACAGCCACGGCTTGACCAGGAATTTCGCCGAAATGCCCCACAGCGTGTCGCCGCGGCGCACCGTGTACGAATCGGGATGGTTGCTGCGCAGCTGCGCGGCGCCGGCGGCACACACCGCTGCCGCGACCATGGTGCCGGCCAGCACCGTGAAGGCTTTCTTGAACATTGGTGGGAATCCCCCTCCCCGCGGTGAGAGCGAGTGTAACCGAAGCATTAAGCGGTGCAATCGGCACCGGGTCGCAGAATCCATGGCCGCCGTGGGGGCATTGCCGTCGGCTCCTCCACGCCGGTGGCGTACTACAATGACGGCATGTCCTTGCTCACCATCCTCGAATTCCCCGATCCCCGCCTGCGCACCCGGGCCACGCCGGTCGGCGTGTTCGACGCAAAACTACGGCAGTTCGTCGCCGACCTGTTCGAGACCATGTACGCCGCCAACGGCGTGGGCCTCGCCGCCACCCAGGTCAACGTGCACCAGCAGGTACTGGTGATCGACATGAGCGACGAGCGCAACCAGCCGCTGGTGCTGATCAATGCCGAGATCGTCGAGAAGGACGGCGCCCAGGTCTACCAGGAGGGTTGCCTGTCCTTCCCCGGCGTCTATGCCGACGTCACCCGCGCGCTGAAGGTGAAGGTGAAGGCCCGCGACGTGGACGGCAAGGAATTCATCTACGAGGCCGAGGGTCCGCTGGCGGTGGCCGTGCAGCACGAGCTGGACCACCTCGCCGGCAAGGTGTTCGTGGACTACCTCTCGCCGCTGAAGCGCTCGCTGCTGCTCAAGCGCCTGGAGAAGCAGCGCAAGCAGGCGGCCAGCGCTTGAGCATGCGGGTCGTCTTCGCCGGCACGCCCGAATTTTCCGTCCCCTGCCTCGAAGCCTGCCGCGGGAGCGGCGCCGACGTGGTGGCCGTCTACACCCAGCCCGATCGCCCCGCCGGCCGCGGCCGCAAGCTCGCGCCCAGTCCCGTGAAGCAGGCCGCGCTCGCCGCCGGCATCGCGGTGGAGCAGCCCGAGTCACTGAAGGGCGCCGAGGCGCAGGCTGCGCTGGACGCGTATCGACCCGACCTGATGGTGGTGGTGGCCTACGGCCTGATCCTGCCGCGCAAGGTGCTGGCGATCCCGCGCCTGGGCTGCTGGAACGTGCACGCCAGCCTGTTGCCGCGCTGGCGCGGCGCGGCGCCGATCCAGCGCGCCATCCTCGCCGGCGACGCCGAGACGGGCGTGGATCTCATGCAGATGGAGGCCGGCCTGGACACCGGCCCGGTGCTGCTGGAACGGCGCACGCCGATTTCGCGCGAGGACACCGGCGGCTCGCTGCACGACCGCCTCGCCGCGCTCGGCGCGGAAGCACTGGCCGAAGGCCTGCGCCACGTGCTGGCCGGCAAGACGATGGCCGCCACGCCGCAGGCCGCCGATGGCGTCGTCTACGCGCACAAGCTGGACAAGGCCGAGTCGGCGCTGGATTTCGCCCGACCGGCGATCGAACTGGAACGCCAAGTGCGCGCCTTCGACCCGTGGCCGGGCAGCGATGCGGAAATCGCCGGTGAGCGGGTGCGGGTCTGGGGCGCCACGGCCCTCGACCAGCGCCACGCCGCCGCGCCCGGCACCCTGCTCGCCGTCCACCGGGACGGTCTCGACCTCGCCTGCGCCGATGGCGTGCTGCGTGTCACCGCGATCCAGCGCGCCGGCGGCCGACGCATCAGCGCCGCTGACTACCTCAACGCACGCCCCGAACTGCGCGAGGCCCGCCCATGACCCGCGCCCGGCGCCCTCTCCCCCACGGGGTACGCGGGGAGCGACCATGGATGGTCGCGGCTTTGAGGAGCGAGGAGAGGGCTGGGGTGAGGGGCGGGTACTCGCGGGAGCATCACCGGCTTGCCGCACGGAAACCTGGGCCGCACGGTCCACGCCAGCCCGAACTTCATGGCAAGCCCCGTCCCCTCGCCCCAACCCTCTCCCCACAGGGGCGAGGGAGTGAAGCGCGATGAATGCCGACGTCCGCGCGTTGGCCGCGCAGGCGCTGGCGCAGGTGGCCCTTCGCGGCGTCTCGCTGCGCGAAGCGATGGAGCGCCACGCACAACGACTCCCCGATTCCCGTGATCGCGCATTGCTCATGGCCCTGGTCAGCGACGGCGCGCGCTGGTGGCCGCGTTTCGACGCCGCGCTGGATCGCCTGCTGGAGCAGCCGCTGCGCAAGAAGGCGCCGGTGGTGCATGCGCTGCTGGTGCTCGGGCTGGTGCAGCTGGAGGTGCTGGAGCTGGCCGACTACGCCGCGGTGGCGGCGACGGTTGAGGCGGTGCGCGCGCTGAAGCGGCCGCAGTTCACGGGTCTGGTGAACGCCGTGCTGCGGCGTTGGCAGCGCGAACGCGCCACGCATCTCGCCGCGCTCGATGCGCAACCGGAAACCCGCCACGCGCACCCGCGCTGGCTGGCCGAGGCGATCGCGCGCGACTGGCCGGCGCAGGCCGAGGCGGTGCTGGCGGCGGACAACCGCGAACCGCCGCTGATGCTGCGCGCGAACCGCCGCCACGGCACGCGCGAGGCACTGATCGAGCGCCTGCGCCTGGACGGCCAGACGGCCGAACCGCACAGCTGGCTGGCCGACGCCATCGTGCTGCCGCACAGCACCGACGTGACCCGCCTGCCCGGCTTCGACGACGGCGCCTTCGCGGTGCAGGACGGCGCCGCGCAAATCGCCGCCGACCTCGCCGACCTGCGCGGCGGCCTGCGCGTGCTCGACGCCTGCGCCGCACCGGGCGGCAAGGCCTGCCACCTGCTGGAACGCGCGGAGATCGACCTCACCGCGCTGGACTCCGCGCCGCCGCGCGTGGACCGCATCCGCCAGAACCTGCAGCGGCTGCGCCTGGATGCGCGCCTGCTGACCGGCGACGCGGGCGCACCGAAGGCCTGGTGGAACCGCCAGCCGTTCGACCGCATCCTGGTCGATGCGCCGTGTTCGGCCACCGGCGTGCTGCGCCGGCGCCCCGACGTGCGCCTGCACCGCCGTGCCAGCGACATCGCCGCGCTGCAGGCGCAGCAGCGGCGCATCCTGGCCGCGCTGTGGCCGCTGCTGGCGCCGGGCGGCCGGCTGCTGTACATCACCTGCTCGCTGCTGCGCGCGGAAAACGAGGCGATCGTGGGTGAGCTGCTGGCGGCGCAACCGGATGCGCACGCCATCGCGTTCGAACTGCCCGTGGGACGGGCCGCCGCCGTGGGTTGGCAGATCCTGCCCGGCGATGGCGATCTCGACGGCATGTACTATGCGGTGCTCGAAAAGCGCTGAATGCCGGAAGCTCCATGACTGTCCCCTCCCCCGCGTGCGGGGGAGGGTGCCGAAGGCGGGAGAGGGAGCGCGGCGGAGTCGCGCCGCTGTCATGCTTTCGATCCATCGAAAAGCTCCCTCTCCAGCCCTTCGGGCAGCCTCTCCCGCCAGCGGGAGAGGCGAAAGCAAAAGCCTTCGCCCTCCTCACACTCCCTGAGCGTTCCATGTCTGCTCTTTCCAAGGCCACGCCGCAGGAACGCCGCCAGTTCTGGCTGTTTCTGCTGATCGCGCTGGTGATACTCGGCGCCGGCATCGGCCTGCGCGACCCCTGGCCCTCGGACGAACCGCGCTTCACGCTGGCGGCGAAGCAGATGGTCGAGAGCGGCGACTGGATGTTCCCGCACCGCGGCAGCGAGCTGTACGCGGACAAGCCGCCGATGCTGATGTGGGCCGAGGCGGCCAGCTTCGAACTGGTGCGCTGGTGGCGGCTGGCCTTCATGCTGCCCTCGCTGCTGGCGGGGTTGGGCACGCTGCTGCTGGTCTACGACCTCGGCCGCCGGCTGTGGAACCGCCGCACCGGGCTGTACGCCGCGGGCGGCCTGCTGCTGGCGTTCCAGTTCGTCTACCAGAGCCAGCGCGCGCAGATCGATCCCTTGGTGGTGTTCTTCATCACCGCGGCGAACTGGGGCCTGCTGCGCCACCTGTTGGCGCCGCCCGATACCGGCGCCAGCGCGAACTGGCCGCTGTACTGGTTCGGCTGCTTCTGCGCGGGGCTGGGCGTGATCACCAAGGGCGTGGGCTTCCTCGCCCTGCTGATATTGATTCCCTACGCCTGGGCCGCGTGGCGCGGCTGGGACGGCGTGGCGCGGCCCGGCCGCGGCACGTGGTGGTGTTGGCTGCTGGGCTTGGCGGCGGTGCTGGCGGCGATCGCGCTGTGGCTGCTGCCGATGCTGCTCACCGCACAGGCGCGCGACGGCAATCCAGCCTACGCGGCCTACGTGCACGACATCCTGTTCAAGCAGACCGCGAAGCGCTATGCCAATGCGTGGCACCACATCCACGCGTGGTGGTACTACCTGCCGATCCTGCTGTTCAGCTGGCTGCCGTTGTCCCTGCTCTATCCCGGCTGCCTGCCGCGCTGGTGGCAGCGGCTGAAGGCGCGCGACGCGCGCGTGCTGCTGCCGCTGGGCTGGGTGGTGCTGGTGCTGCTGTTCTTCAGCGCCTCGCCGGGCAAGCGCGACGTGTACATCCTGCCCGCGCTGCCGATGCTGGCGCTGGCCTGCGCGCCGTTCGTGGACGAGTTGTTGCCGAAGCGCTGGCTGCGCGTGGCGGGCCTGGTCTTCATCGCCGTGCTGGGCGCGGCGATGCTGGCGCTGGGCGGTTACGCCCTGCTCTCGCATGCGCCGAAGGTGGCGCAGTTCGCCGCCGACCGCGACCTCGCCGACGGCGGCGCCGCGCTGTGGTGGATGTGCGTGGTGCTGGGCGCGGTGCAGCTGGTGCTGGTCGCCGTGCTGCGCGTGCGCCGCGCCGTGTGGGCGGTGTGCGGCGGCATGGCCGCGCTGTGGCTGGCCTGGGGTTGCTGGGCGGTGCCGCTGCTCAATCCCTCCAGTTCCTCCGCCGCACTGATGGCCGAAGTGCGCGGCCATCTCGGCCCGCACGACGAGTTGGGCCTCGTCGCGTGGACCGAACAGAACCTGCTGATGCTCGATCGCCCGGCCACCGACTTCGGCTTCAAGGTGCCGTGGCACATCCAGTTCGCCCGCGCCGTGCAATGGCAGGCGCAGGTACCGGCCACGCGCTGGCTGTTCGTGCAGCAGCCGGCGATGGGCGACTGCGTGGATCGCGCGAAAGCGATTTATCTCGGCCACGCCAACCAGCGTGACTGGTGGATGTTCAGGGCCGATGCGCTGGTGCCCGGCTGCCTGCCGGGCGCCAAGGTGGACGAGTCGCTGGACGACGATCCTTCCGCCGACATGCAGGCGGGTCCGTGACGGATGCGCCGCGCATCCGGCTGCTCGGCCGCGACAACGGCGCAGGCCTCAGCCGCGACATGGCCCTGCTCGCCGCCGCGCTGGGCGAGGCCGGCGCGGCGGTGCACAGCTCGGCGCTGCCGCACCGTGGCCGTGTCGCGGAATGGCTGACGCGCCTGCGCCTCGCCGGGCACCAGCCCGCGTTCGACCTGAACCTGATGCTGGAACGGGTGCGCCCCGAGTTCGCACCCGCCGCGCGACGCAACGTGCTGGTGCCGAACCCGGAATACTTCCGCGCCCAGGATCGCGCCGCGCTTGATCGCATCGATGTGGTGTGGGCCAAGACCCGCCACGCCGAGCGCCTGTTCGCGGCACTGGGCAAGCCCGTGCGCCATGTCGGCTTCACCAGCCCCGACCGCCGCGACCCCGCGGTGCCGCGACGGCACGCCTTCTTCCACGGCCCCGGTCGCAGCGCCAACAAGGGCACGGCGGCGCTGCTCAAGCTGTGGGCCGCGCACCCCGAATGGCCCGTGCTCACCGTGGCATGGCGGCGCAAGCGGGTGGAGCTGGATGCGCTCCCCGCCAACGTCGTGCTGCTCCGCGAGCATCTCGACGACGACGCTTATCGCCGCCTGCAGAACGAACACCGCTTCCACCTGTGCCCCTCGCAGACCGAGGGCTACGGCCACTATCTGGTCGAGGCCATGAGCTGCGGCGCAGTGGTGCTGACGCTGGACGCCGAGCCGATGCACGAGCTGGTGACCGCCGAGCGCGGCGTGCTGGTGCCAGCGCACGCCACCGGCACGCAGGACCTGGCCACGCTGTACGGCTTCCGCGACGCGGACATGGCGCACGCGATCGAACGCTGCGCGGCGATGCCGCAGGACGAGGCCGATGCGCTGGGCGCCGACGCGAGGGCGTGGTTCGAGTCCGAACGCGCCGCGTTTCCGGCGCGGCTGCGCACGGCGCTTGACGATATCCGGCGCTCTTGATGCGCCGTCTCGTTGCGTAAAGACACTGGATCCCGGATATCGCTACGCGATTCCGGGATGACGGACAACGCTCAACCGCCGTCGGATTCGAATTCCGCGAGATGAGCGTCGATGCCGTGCTCGCAGCGCACGATGCCTTCGGTGCGAGTGGCGTGGAACAGGCGGTTGTTGGGCAGGCTGAGGTCGTTGACGTCCGGCTGGGCGCGCGAGCTGTGCCACAGATGCACGGCCAGCGCGGCCCACTTCAGCGCGCGCCGGCGCAGGCCGGCGTTTTCCAGCCGCGCCACCAGTTCGCGATCCTCGGCGCCGTAGCCTTCCATGCGTTCGTCGAAGCCGTTCACGCGCAAGAGGTCGTCGCGCCAGAAGCTCATGTTGCAGCTCATCACCCGGCCACCGTTGCGCGAGCGCGCCTTCCAGCGCGCCAGCTGCGGCTGGCGGAACGCATAGAGACGCTTGATGCCGTCGAACTCGTGGAAGTCCGCGCGCGACCACGGCGCGAACACCGGTGCGCCGCCCGCCAGCAGCTCCGCGCTTTCCTCGCGCGTGGCCTTGATCCGTCCGCCCTGCAGGAAGAAACCGCGCTCGGCCAGCATCAAATGATCGGCCACGAAATGCGGATGCAGCAGCATGTCGCCGTCGAGCAGGATCACGTAGTCGCCGCGACTGGCGGCGATGCCGCGATTGCGCGCGCGCGCGGCGCGGAAGCCGCGATCCTCCTGCCACACATGGCGCAGCGGCACCGGGAAGTCGCGCGCCATGCGTTCGACCAGCGCGCGGGTTTCCCCGCCCGAGCCGTCGTCGGCCACGATCACCTCGTCGGGCAGGCGCGTCTGCACGGCGAGGCTGGCCAGCAGGCGTTCCAGTGCCGCGGGCCAGTTGTAGGTGAGCGCGACGACGCTGACCCTCATGGCCGAATCAGCGCCCACGCAGGCCGCGGGCCAGGATCGACAGCGCCCGCTCGATCCGCTTCCACCACGGCGAAGGACCGCGCAACGCGATGCCAGCGTAGCGGCGCGCCTCGGCCCAATCAGGGCGCTCGCGGGTCTTGAACTCGGCGCGGGCGAGATCCAGTACGTGCGCATCCAGATGCATGCGCTCGGCGTAGAAATTGATCAGGCAGCGCGAGCGGAACTGCGCGGGAAACTCGCGCATGCGTGCCTGCTCGTGCCACCAGCCGTTGCGGCCGTGGATGCGGTAGTCGACGTTGCCGGTGGGCAGGAAATACTTGCGCGCGCCGAGGAGGCTGGCGCCGAACACCAGGCAGTTGTCGGCGCTGATGCGCCAGTTCGCCACGAAGCCGGCGGGCAGGTCGAGCACGCGTTCGGCCAGCTTGCGCCGCAGCGCCAGCGCCGAAGTGGGCGCACCGTACCAGCGCGCGTACACCCAGGTGCCGAGCACGGTGTGGCCGAGATCGCAGGCCGCTTTCGCGTAGCCCTGCACGCCGGATTCGTTGCCGACCAGACGCACGTCGGAGAACACGAAGTCCACGTCCTTGCGCGCGGCGAACAGCGCGGCCAGCTGGCGCAGGTGATCCGGCCCCCAGCGGTCGTCGGCGTCGAGGAAGCAGACCACCTCGCCGCTGGCCGCGGCGAGGCCGCGCTGGAACGCGGCGAGCTGGCCGCCGTTCTCGCCGCAGAGCAGCTTCACGCGTGCGTCGTGGCCGTAGCGCTCGCGCAGGTAGTCGGGCGAGCCGTCGCTGGAGCCGTCGTCGACCAGGATCACTTCCAGCGGCGCGTGCGTCTGCGCCAGCGCGCCGTCCACCGCTTCGGCGACGAAATCGCGGTAGTTGTAGTTGGTGACGACGACCGAGAACGCGGGCGCGGCGTCCACCTCAGGCCTCCAGCGTGCGGCGGAAGTAGGCGATGGTTTCCTTCAGGCCATCCTCCAGCGCCACCTTCGGCTGCCAGCCCAGCTTCTCCTGTGCCAGCGCGATGTCGGGCTGGCGCTGGCGCGGGTCGTCGGCCGGCAGCGGGCGGAACACCAGCTTCGAACGCCCGCCCACCAACGCGAGCACCTGCTCGGCCAGCTGCAGCATGCTGAACTCGCCGGGGTTGCCGATGTTCACCGGGCCGGTGAAGCCGCGCTCCGATTCCATCATGCGCACGAAGGCCTCGATCAGGTCGTCCACGTAGCAGAAGCTGCGCGTCTGGCTGCCGTCGCCGTAGATGGTGATGTCCTCGCCCTTCAGCGCCTGCACGATGAAGTTGCTCACCACGCGGCCGTCGTTGGGGTGCATGCGCGGGCCGTAGGTGTTGAAGATGCGCACCACCTTGATGTCGAGCTGGTGCTGGCGGTGGTAGTCGAAGAACAGCGTCTCGGCGCAGCGCTTGCCCTCGTCGTAGCACGAGCGCAGGCCGATCGGGTTGACCCGACCCCAATACTCCTCGCGCTGCGGGTGCACCTCCGGGTCGCCGTACACCTCGCTGGTGGAGGCCTGCAGGATGCGCGCCTTCACCCGCTTGGCCAGGCCCAGCATGTTGATCGCGCCGTGCACCGAGGTCTTGGTGGTCTGCACCGGATCGTGCTGGTAATGCACCGGCGAGGCCGGGCAGGCCAGGTTGAAGATGCGCTCCACCTCCACGTACAGCGGGAAGGTGACGTCGTGGCGCAGCAGCTCGAAGTACGGGTGGTTCAGCAGGTGCGCCACGTTGCGCTTGCTGCCGGTGAAGAAGTTGTCCACGCACAACACGTCATGGCCGTCAGCCAGCAGGCGGTCGCACAGGTGCGAGCCGAGGAAGCCGGCACCGCCGGTCACCAGTACCTTGCGCATCATGGGTCGTTCCGGAACGCGAGGCGCCTAGTGTAAGCGAGCCGCGACGACCGCACGGCGGCGCGCATCCAGCTCCAGCCACAGCGCCAGCGCCAGCGGCAGCCACACCAGCAGCCAACCGGGACGCGGGCTGTCCAGCAGCTGCGGCATGTCGAACTGCAGCACCACGCTGGCGTACACCCACAGCACCAGCACCAGCCGGCCGGTCACCCGTTGCCGATGCCGCCAGCCCAGCCAGGCCGTCGCCAGCCAGAGCGCAACCAACAGCAGCAGGCCGGGCAGGCCCAGTTCGATCATGGTCTGGGTCAGCACGTTGTGGCTGTGCGTGTAGTCGGCCCCGGCCACCACCAGCGTGAACGGCGCATTCTGGCCCAGGCCCAGCCACGGGTGTTGCGCGATCAGGTGCATGGATTGCACGAAGAGCTGCGGCCGCAGCGAGCTGCCGCGTTCCACCAGCACCGGCAGCGGCCAGAAGCAGCTGGCCAGCACCACGACCAGCGCCACGCCGGCCAGCCAGCGCGCGCCACGCCCCGCATGCCACAGCGGAGCGAACATCGCGCACAAGGCCAGCGCCAGCCACACGCTGCGCGATCCGGTCAGCGCGATGAAGGCCAGCAGCACCGGCAGGGCCAGCCAGCGCAGCGCCGAGACGCGCCGGTCGGCGATCGGCAGCAAGGCCAGCCAGAGGCAAGCCGCGCCCATCACCGCCGCGGCGTAGTTCGCGGTCGCGATCACACCTTCGCCCACGATGCGGCCGTCCTCCGGCGGACGGTACAGGTAGTGCACGCAGTAGTAGCCCGCGAACAGCGCGACGCCCAGGCCTGCCAGCAACAGCAGGCGGTGCCCGCGCCGTTCGTCCTCGCCCAACCAGACCGGCCACGCCAGCACGAAGGCCAGCACGCTCAGCAGCCGGCTGAGCTCGTCGCCCGGATGCCGTGCGTGCGCCCACAGCAGGGACAGCGTGGCCCAAGCCAGCAACAGCAGGAAGATCCGGAACGCCGGCAGTGGCAGCAACGCCTTCCAGGTCGCCGCCCGCAGCGTCAGCGCGAGGCACCAGGCCGGCAGGTACAACAGCACGATCAGGCTGCCCTGGTACAGCTTGCCCGGGTTGAACGATATCCCCGAAGGCATCGCCACCAGGCCGAGCATCATCCACACGATGCCTGCGCCCAGCACGCCCTGCCAGAACCCGCGGCGGCGCAGGAACAGCGGTACGGCGCCGATGTCGGCGCGCGGCTGCGGTGCGACCGGCAGGCTCTGCATCAGCGGTATGTTGTGTTTCTCGTGACCCATGGAACCTTCGGACATGGCGCGTGCGATCGCCACCGCACTCCCTTGCGCAGCGCGCAGCATAACCAATGGTGCATCCCGCAGGGTCAATACGCCGGCGAACGCGCCGGCGCATGACGACGATGACCGCATCATGCCTGCCGCCAGCTGAAACCCAGCCCACCGGCCGGCGCCGATGTGCAGAAGGCGTCAACACGATCTCCCGCGGAGACAGGGCGTCATGCCCGCTAGAATCCCGCCATGCCCAGCCTGCCGATCACCCTCGCCGTCATCACCCGCAACGAGGCGGCCTGCATCGCACGCTGCCTGGACAGCGTGCCGTTCGCGGCGGAGAAGCTGGTGGTGGACTCGGGCAGCGACGACGGCACCGTGGCGATCGCACAGGCGCACGGCGCCCGCGTGGTGCACCAGGACTGGCTGGGCTTCGGCCCCCAGCGCAACTTCGCCACCACCCAGTGCAGCCATGACTGGATCCTGGTGCTGGATGCCGACGAGTGCCTCTCGCCTGAATTGGCCGCCGAGCTGGAACGCAAGCTGCCCGCGCTGATGGCGGGCGGCGCCCCCGCCGCGTGGCTGCGCCGGCGCACGATCTACATGGGCCGGCCGATGCGCTGGTACCGCCCCAACGTGGGCGAGCAGCTGGCCCGGCTCTACCACCGCGGCCGTGCGCGCTGGAGCGATGCGCGGGTGCACGAGTCGCTGCGTTTCGAGGGCAAGGCACCCACCTTCGATGCGCCGTTCGACCACGCCAACAACCCCACCCTGGTGCACAAACAGCTCAAGGTGCTGCGCTACGCCGAGCTGAAGTGCCGCGACTGGCGCGACAAGGGCAAGCCCGCGCGGATGTGGCAGGCGCCGTTCGTGTACCTGCTGGCCTTCCTCAAGGACTACGTGTTCCGGCTGGCCATGCTCGACGGCTGGCGCGGCTTCGTGATCGCGCAGACCGCGGCCAGCTACGCGCTGTACAAGCGCATGCGCTACTACGAGATGGTGGAAAACCCGGCGTCGGTGGCGGAAGCGACCGACGCATTGGAAAAACACCGCATCGAGCATTGATCGCAACGTGACCGCGAGGTTGGAGATTGCGAACCCGCACGGCACGCCCACCTCCTCTCCCCGGCGGGGAGAGGGAGCAAAGTAAGCTAGGCCCTTCCTCCGCACACCCGACCTCCATGCCCAAGCACTACCTCCTCTACGGTTCCGAGCGCTACGCGCTGGCGATCCTGCGGCCGATCCAGGCGGCGATCCGCGCGCGCGGCGACGAGGCGGCGTGGTTCTTCGACGGCCCCGGCGCCGAGGATCTGCACGCCGACGAACGCCTGCTGACGGTCGCGGAAGTGCGCGCTTGGAAACCGCTGGCCGTGATCACCTCGTCCAACGCGGTGCCGCATTTCTTCCCCGGCGTGAAGGTGGAGACCTTCCACGGCTTCGACGCCGGCAAGCCGCGGCACATCTACGTGCGCGGCTTCTTCGACCTGTACTGCACCACCGGCCCGCGCGACACCGCGCAGTTCCAGGCGATCGCCGACAAGCTCGGCCACTTCAGCGTGATCGAGACCGGCTTCCCCAAGATCGACCCGTTCATGCGCGAGCTGGGCGGCGCGCTGCCGCCGGTGCGCACGCCGCCGGTGATCCTCTACCACTCCACCTTTTCGCCCTCGTGGAGCGCGGCGGAAACGCTGTACGAGGAAGTGCGTCGGCTGTCGCGCGACGGCCGCTGGCGCTGGATCGTCAGCTTCCATCCGAAGATGAATCCGGACACCGTGGCGAAGTTCAAGGCGCTGCAGAACGAGTACCTCACGTTCGCCGAGAACGACAACATCCTGGAACTGTTCGGCCAGGTGGACATGATGTGCTCGGACACCAGCTCCGCGCTCAACGAGTTCCTGCTCACCGGCAAGCCGGTGGTGACGTTCGACAACCGCCGCCCCGGCCCGCAGCTGATCGACATCCACGAGGCGAAGGATTTCGAGCCTGCGATCGAGCGCGCGCTGAGTCGGCCGCCGGAACTGATGGCGGCGATCCGCGCCTACGCCGACGCGATCCATCCGTATCGCGACGGCCGCTCCAGCGAGCGCATCCTCGACGCCATCGACCGCTTCATCGCCAAGGGCGGCCGCAACCGCCGCGCCAAACCGTGGAACCTGTGGCGCAAGCTGAAGATCCGCCGCCGCATCGGCTACTGGGGTCCGGCGCGCTGGCCGCGCTAACCTTGGTAGGAGCGGCTTCAGCCGCGATTGGCGACGATACGAATCGCGGCTGAAGCCGCTCCTACGCCGCCGCTGCGACCATGGAGGCTAGAATCCCGCCGTTCCCTCCCACGAGTTTCACCGTGACCCCAAACCCCTACCGCCGTTCCGAACACCTGCGCTCGCTCTGGCCCTGGCTGCCGCTGTGGGCGGTGGTGGCGCTGCTGGCGATCTTCGCGCACGGCCCGATGCCGCTGTATTCCACGCGCACGCTGGCGGTGGCGTGGGAGATGTGGAACCAGCACCACTGGCTGGTGCCCCACATCAACGGCGAACCGTACAGCGAGAAGGCGCCGCTGCTGTTCTGGCTGATCCATGCCGGCTGGTTCGTGTTCGGCGTCGGCGACGGTTGGCCGCGCGTGCTGGAAGTGGGCTTCGGCGGCGCCGAGCTGGTGCTGATCTCGCTGCTGGCGCGGCGTCTGTTCCCCAGCCGCCCGTGGATGGCCAAGGCGGCGCCGTGGACGCTGCTGGCGCTGTCCTACGCCTTCCTGTTCGGCCTGCAGATCATGTACGACGTGCTGCTGGCGGTGTGGGCGCTGGGCGCGCTGCTGTGCCTGGCGCCCGGCGTGCGGCGTGACGAGCCGCGCTGGTGGCTGTTCGGCCTGTGCATCGGCTTCGGCCTGCTCACCAAGGGGCCGGTCATGCTGCTGCATGTCGCGTTCCCGTGGCTGCTGGGCCCGCTGTGGAGCGACTGGGCACGCACGCATCGCGCGCGCTGGTACGGCTGCGGCGTGCTGGCCACGCTGCTGGGCTTCGCCATGCTGCTGGCCTGGGCGCTGCCCGCGGGTTTTGCCGGCGGCGAGGCCTACATGCATCGGCTGTTCTTCAGCCAGACCGCGGCACGGGTGATCCACGGCGTGCAGACCGCCGAGCCGCTGCAGAGCCATGCGCGCCCAGTGCTGTGGTACGTGCTGATGCTGCCGCTGCTGCTGTTCCCGTTCATCGGCTGGCCGCGCGCCTGGGTGGCGCTGGCCGCGCTGCGCCGGCCGCTGGAACCGGGCCTGCGCTTCGCACTGTGCTGGGTGCTGCCGACCTTCCTGGTGTTCTCGCTGGTGCGCGGCAAGCAGCTGTATTACCTGCTACCGGAACTGGCCGGCACGATGCTGCTGCTGTGCGGCGCGATCGCCACGCTGCGCGAACGCCGGCCGAAACTCGCCAACACCGGCTGGCTGGGCACCTGGCCGCTGGGCGTGGGCAGCCTCGCGTTCGCGCTGCTGCTGTTCGTACTGCCCAACCTGGTGGCGGGCAACCACCTGCACGGCGAATGGCCCGACGCCTGCGCGCCGTACAGCCGCTACTTCGCCGTGGTGTTCCTGCTGCTGGGCCTGCTGCTCCTGCTGCGCGGCCGCGGCGAGCTGCGCCGGCTGGCGGTGGCGGGGCTGGTCGGCACGTTGGCGCTCAATACCTTGTTCACCCTCACCATGTGGCCGCGCTACGAGCTGCGCCCCACTTCGCTGCTGCTGGGCGCGGCGGAACAAGCCGGCAAGGAAGTCGGCTATCTCGGCAACTACGAGGGCGAGTTTCATTTCCAGGGGCGGCTGATCCGGCCGATCGAGGAATTGCGCGACCCCAGGCAACTGGCCGCGTTCGCCCAGGCGCATCCCGACGGCCTGGTCGTGCAGCACCCCGAGAAACTCGATCCGCAGGCCCTGCGTTACGCGCTGCTGATCCAGCCGTTCCGCTCCTCGTGGCTGGTGGTATGGCCCGCCGCCACACTGCTCGACCTGCGCAACGGCAACACGCCGCCCGAGCCGGAGCAGCCGCCGCAGGTCTACACGGCCGACGGCGGGCGCTCGCGCACGCTGCCGTGAGCAGGGACGCGCTGATCGCCGGCCTGCGCAGCCAGTGCGGCGGCCCGCGCGACGGCGCGCTGCTGCGCTACGCACTGGGCAACGCGCTGCTGGAAGCGGGCGATGCCGCCGCAGCGATCGAGGAATTTCGCCACGCCCTGCGCTTCGACGCGCGCTATTCCGCGGCGTGGAAACTGCTGGGCAAGGCCTGCCTCGCCGCGGACGACCGCGCCGGCGCCGCCGAAGCATGGCGGCAAGGCATCGCCGTGGCGCAGGAGCGCGGCGACAAGCAGGCGGAGAAGGAGATGGTGGTGTTCCTGCGGCGGGCGGAGCGCTGACACGTGACGTGTCGGGATTCAGCCCGACATGCGCACGGCATGGACGATGGAATCAGCGCTTGCGCGCCCGCGACGCCCCCAGCTTCCGCGTCAGCGTGTTGCGCCCCACCCCCAGCGCCGCCGCCGCATGCTGGCGATGCCCGCCATGCGCGGCCAGCGCCGCCTCCAGCAGCACGCGATCCAGCGCTTCGCGGGCACGGGCATGGATGTCGGCCTCGTCGTCGGCCAAGGCGCGCGTGGCCCAGGCGCGCAAGGCATCAGTCCAGTCGCCCGCCGCGCTGGCCTGCGACGACGCGCCCAGGTCGGCGGGCAGGATCTCCGCACCCGGGGCGATCACCGCGAGGCGGCGGCACAGGTTTTCCAGTTCACGCACGTTGCCGGGGAAGTCGCGCTGGGCCAACACCTTCAGCGTGGCCTTGGCGAAACGCCTGGGCGACAGCTTCAGTTCCCGCGTCGCGGCTGCGAGGAAGTGTTGCGCCAGCAGCGGGATGTCCTCGCGGCGCTCGCGCAGCGCGGGCAAGGCGATGCGCACCACGTCGAGGCGGTGCTTGAGGTCGGCGCGGAACTGGCCGGCGGCCACGCGCGCGTCCAGATCCTGGTGGGTGGCGGCGACGATGCGCACGTCGCAGCGGATCAGCTCGCGTCCGCCCACGCGGTAGAACTCGCCGCCGGCGAGCACGCGCAGCAAGCGTGTCTGCAGCGCCAGCGGCATGTCGCCGATCTCGTCGAGGAACAGCGTGCCGCCCTCGGCCTGCTCGAAGCGCCCGGCCACGCGCCGCTGCGCACCGGTGAAGGCGCCAGCCTCGTGGCCGAACAGCTCGCTTTCCAGCAATTCCGAAGGAATCGCCGCGGTGTTGAGCGCCACGAACGGGCGCTCGCGCCGCGCGCTTTCCTCGTGCAGCGCGCGCGCCACCAGTTCCTTGCCGGTGCCGGTTTCGCCGGTGACCAGCACGTTGAGGTCGCTGGCGGCCACGCGCCCGATCAGGCGGAACACCTCCCGCATCGCCGCGCTCGCGCCCAGCAGCGCGTGGGTGGGCGTCGATGCCGCCGCCGACGGTGCTTCGGTCGACGCGCCGTCGGCCAGCGCGCGGCGCACCGTGGCCACCGCCTGGTCGAGGTCGAACGGCTTGGCGAGGTAGTCCGCCGCCCCCGCACGATACGCCGCCGCGGTGGTCGCCACGTCGGTGTACGCGCTCATCACGATCACCGGGGCTATGCCCTTGGCTTTCAGTTCCTCCAGCAGCGCCAATCCGCTCTCTCCAGGCATGCGCACGTCGGTCAGCAGCAGTGCGGGGCGCGACTTGTGCAAGGCGGCCCGCACCGCATCCGCCGCGTCGAACTCGCGCACGGCAAGGCCCGCGTCGCGCAACGCCGTGGCCAGCACGAAGCGCACGCCACGGTCGTCATCGGCGATCCAGATTTCCCCGTTCATCGGTGTTGCCCCCGCAGGAGCGGCAAGCTGCTTGCTCATGGCGCATGCTCCAGCGGCAGGTACAACGAGAACACCGTCTCGCCCGGATGGCTGCTGCAGCACAGCTCGCCACCGTGTTCGCGGGCGATCTCGCGCGACAGCGCCAGGCCCAAGCCGGTGCCGTCGACACGGCCAGACACCAGCGGCTCGAACAGCGTGTCGCGCAGTTCCGCGGGCACGCCGGGGCCGTCGTCGACCACGTCCACGCGCAACGCGCAGCGCAGCACGCGGGCACCGGCGCGCACGCCATGCTCGGCGCGCGTGCGCAGGGTGAGCGTGCGCCCGCCCGCTTCCACCGCGTTGCGCGCGAGATTCAGCAGCACTTGTTGCAGCTGGTCCGCATCGCCCCACACGTCGGGCAGGCTGGGGTCATAGTCGTGGCGCAGCCGCGGCGGTGCGGGTTCGGCGCGCATGAGCTCGGCGAGCCGGTCCAGCAATTCGTGGATGTTCACCGTGCCAAGCCGCGCCGCGCCGTCGCGATGCAGCAGGCGATTCGCCAGCGCGGCGAGGCGGTCGGCCTCGTCGATGATCAGGCCGGCCAGCGCCTGCAGCTCGACGCCGTCGACGCGCCGCTGCAGCAGCTGCGCCGCACCGCGCAGGCCGGCCAGCGGATTCTTCACCTCGTGCGCGAAGCCGCGCAGCGTGGCCGACAGCGGCGAGACGGCCGGCGCCGACGCGGCCAGCGCGTGCACCTCGACCAGCAGCCCGCCATCGTCCGCGGGCTGGATCGCCAGATCGGCCTTGAGCGTGCGCTCGTCGAACGCCGACAGCGCCGCTTCGCGCAGCTGCACGAAGCGCGACTCGTCCAGCGCGCGCTGCGCCTGGGCCAAGTCATCCGGCGAACACAACCACAACGCCAGCGGTTGGCCCACCGCGCTGCGCATGCCGCTGCCCAGCAGTTCGGCCAGCGCGGCATTGACCCAACGCACGCGCAGCTCCGCGTCGACCAGGGCCACCCCGGTCGCCAGCTGTTCCAATCCGCTTGATGCTGCATTGCCGCGCATTGCACCATCATGGGCAATGCGCGGCGTTGGTGCAACGGGTTTCGGTGCCGCGCTGCGCTATGGCCCGAGCAACAGCACCAGCGCCTCGTGGCCGGGGCGTTTGGCGCGATAGTCCATCCACACGTGGCGGCCATCCGGATCGATGGCGAAATGGCGGTTTCCGCCTTGTTGCAGCGCAGGCAAGGCTTGTTGCAGGCGGTGCGGCCAGCCGGCGGTGTCGCTGCGGTGCTGCAGCAGCCAAGCCGTCAGACGCAAGCCGGCGGCATAGTCTTCGTTGCGCTGGAGGTACTTCGCGTAATCGGGCGGCGCGATGCGCGCCAGGATCAGGCCCATGGTGTTGGAGACGGCATCGAAGAGGTCGTAGCGCACCGGCGGCATCGACGTGGCAGCCAGCGACCGATCGGACATTTGCGCGGCGAGCACGTCGCGCTGGCAGGCCCATGCGTAGGTCGGCGCGATCAGGCGGCGTGTGCCCCGGGGGTCGACCACCAAGCGCAGACGCAGGCGCGTCGCCCAGTGGCTGGCCCGGCTGGGGTCGACGACAGCCATGGCGTTGGCGGCGCGGTCGTACTCATGTCGCATCGGCGCGCACAGGCTGACATCCGCGACGACGACCGGCGCGAAGGCCTGCGTGCAGGCGACCGGGATGGCCTCGTCGTCGGGTAGCGCGGCGAGCATGCCGGCCAGCTCGCGCTCAATGCCGTCCATCCAGGCCACGGCCACCATCGCGCCCACCAGCGAGTTGGTGTGGGCGTGTAGGCGGCGCACGGTGGCGGCCTGAGTGCAGATCGCATCCAGCGCCTGCGCTTGCCGGCCCTCGACGAAATCCAGCGCCGGTGCGGTGAGCAGCAGTTTCATCGCCGTGCCGAACCCGGGCAATGGCGTCTGCGACGAGATCGGCAGGTCGTCCCACAACGCGTCATCGCCGGTGAGCGACTGCAACGATGCCAATCGCGCGGATTGCCGCGTCGGCAAAGCGTGCAGCGGCACGGCCTGCGCGCGCACCTTGGCGAGGCAATCCTCGTCGCGGTTGCTGCACAGGAGCTGGTTCTCGTCCGCCGTGAGTGACGGGCGCTTCTGGAAGCCTTGCGCAGCCAGCGGCACGTAATCCGGCGCAGCCGTGGCGTCCGCTGGCAACTGCGCCAGCCAAGCCTGCAGATGCGCGCGCTCCTGCGCGTAGACCGCATCCACGCGATCGACGGGTACGTCGTAATCCTGCAGCCACAGCGTGGCCCAGGCGTTGTGCCCGGCCGGTGCGGGCGACGGTTGCAGCCGCTTGAGCGCCTCGGCCTGCGCCGGCGCAGGTGGCCGCAAGCGGCCCCAGGCGAAGGCGGCGACCAGCAACAGCAACAATACGCGCACGATCCATGCCGCGGCCTTGAACACTTTCCGCATCGCTCTCCCCTTCCATCCCGGACGCCGACTCCGGGCATGCCGACGCCATGCGCAAGGTGCGGGGTTTGAGGATGGCAGAAACGACAACGGGCGCCAAAGCGCCCGTTGCCTTGCCCCGAATGCCGCCGGTTACAGCGCGTAATACATCTGGAACTCGAGCGGATGCGTCGAGGCGCGGTAGCGGGTCACTTCCTGCATCTTCACGCCGATGTAGGCGTCGATGAAGTCGTCGGTGAACACGCCGCCGGCCTTGAGGAACTCGCGATCCTTGTCCAGCGCTTCCAATGCCTGGTCGAGGCTGGAGCAGACCTGCGGAATGTTCTTCTCTTCTTCCGGCGGCAGGTCGTACAGGTCCTTGTCGGCCGGCGCGCCGGGGTCGATCTTGTTCAAGATGCCGTCCAGGCCGGCCATCATCAGCGCGGTGAACACCAGGTAGCCGGAGTTCATCGGGTCGGGGAAGCGCACCTCGATGCGGCGGCCCTTGGGGCTGGCCACGTACGGGATGCGGCAGCTCGCCGAACGGTTGCGTGCGGAATACGCCAGCATCACCGGCGCCTCGAAGCCCGGCACCAGGCGCTTGTAGCTGTTGGTGGTGGAGTTGGCGAACGCGTTGATCGCCTTGGCGTGCTTGAAGATGCCGCCGATGTACCACAGCGCGGTCT